>Ga0307420_1000022_pt1 | contig 66706 bp, 52 predicted proteins | sample SalMarWE160240MG_2_FD_202167 | JGI IMG/M metagenome (GOLD analysis project Ga0307420, IMG submission 202167) | Salt marsh sediment microbial communities from the Plum Island Ecosystem LTER, Massachusetts, United States - WE1602-40 | ecosystem: Environmental > Aquatic > Marine > Intertidal zone >... | reverse complement strand
AGAGGCGCTGTTATGGTTTCCACGATCTAGACTATTTCACTTTGAAGATCAAGCAAGCAGCTCCTCGAGCTCGTTCTCCATGAATGTTGAATTATGTATACTACCCACACTTTTTGGAGGAGAACCAAATTTGAAATGATTGTGGGAGTAAAAGTGGAAAATTCTGACTCGCCCTTGTCAACTGAAAAGCATCCTGGACCGTCATCTGCTGTTTGCAGCAAAGGATAGACGGATGATGGATTTACGAAACTCTGCTGGATAGATAGCAACATTACTTATTACGCCAGATCGAATAAAGAAGAAGGGGCATCTTAGTTAGAGTTGTGATATTTCATGCTTTGTCAGGAGATTCTATCACGGGGATCTTGAAAAGAAGGCCAGAAGTTATTGCGAGGTATCTTTCGGGATGGATAAGGATTTATGGGATTATAATTAGGACTGAGGAATCAAAGGAGGCTGGATTCGATGCAAACAACGATTGAAATGATACACGGTCGAGAGGTACTTGATTCTCGAGGAAATCCTACGGTTGAAGTTGAGGTTTCGCTTTTTGATGGAAGCTGGGGCCGCGCAATTGTGCCCTCAGGCGCATCGACAGGTGTTCATGAAGCGCTTGAACTGCGGGACGGGGATAAGTCTCGTTTCGGCGGCAAGGGCGTGTTGAAGGCGGTTGAGAATGTGAATTCTGAGCTTGCAGAGCTTCTTCTGGGGTGGGATGCAACCGATCAACGCTCAATCGATCTTGCCATGATTGAAGTCGATGGGACAGAGAATAAATCAAGGATTGGCGCCAATTCCATACTTGGCGTGAGTTTAGCGGTCGCGAAAGCAGCTGCAAATTCTCTCGAGTTGCCCCTCTACCGCTACATCGGGGGAGTCAGTGCACATCTCCTGCCGGTACCCATGTTAAACATATTGAACGGGGGAGCACATACAGGATGGCAGTCGACGGACGCACAGGAATTTATGATTATGCCGCTGGGTGCGCAATCTTTCTCCGAGGGTCTGAGGTGGGGCGCAGAAATTTATCACGAGCTTAAAACTGTACTGAGAACAAAAGGTTACACCGCGCTTGTGGGCGATGAAGGCGGGTTTGCGCCGGCATTAAAGGCAAACGCTGAAGCCGTGGAAATCATACTAGAAGCGATTGAGAAAGCCGGTTACAAAGCAGGCGAACAGGTTTCGATCGCGCTCGACCCAGCAGCCTCTGAGTTTTACGACAATGAACGAGGAGTGTACCAGCTGCGGAGTGAGGGTAAAGAACTCAGCGGCGAGGAATTGGTTGAGTTCTGGGAATCCTGGGTGAAGCAATATCCAATCGTGTCCATTGAAGATGGGCTTGCACAAGATGACTGGGATAGCTGGCAATTAATGACGGCCAAGCTGGGCGATAGAATCCAGATTGTTGGAGATGACTTGCTTGTGACAAATCCCGAAAGGGTGAGAAAAGGCGTCGAATTAAAAGCCTGCAATTCGCTGTTGGTTAAAGTAAATCAAATTGGCACACTAACGGAAACGCTCGAAGCTGTCCAGGTTTGCCGGGAAGCAGGTTGGAGGGCAGTGACGTCACATCGCTCCGGAGAAACAGAAGATGCCACAATTGCCGATCTCTCTGTCGCGATCCACATGGGACAAATCAAGACGGGAGCACCTGCTCGCTCCGATCGCGTTGCGAAGTACAACCAACTTCTTCGCATAGAGGACGAACTGGGAGAGGGCGCACAGTATGCAGGTTGGTCAAGTCTAGGAGTTACTTCCCAAAAGTAGTCCGCGCATATCCGACGATCACAAAAAAAAACTGGCGAGGGCAACTCGCTGGTTTTTTTTGTTTATGAGAGGTGCCGGAATGGGGTACGGATTATTCTGGGAACGGCGGTAAATCTGTGGGCGGCGCTTCGGAAGGAGACCCAGGCATAGGTGTTGTGCAGTGTGGGCAAATCTGCCAAGGAAGCTGCAGAAGCTGACCGCATTGGGGACAAATCTTTCGCAGACGTGTGTGGCAATGAGCGCAAACCTGCCAATTACTTTCCGTATGGCTTCCGCATCCTGGACATAGCATACGTTCCTCAACTTGTGAAAGGAGAGCCTCTTCTTCGAGTGTAAGCTGGTACTCCTCAGTAAGCGTCAAGGATGGGCGGAGGATGAGGTAGATGATTATTCCCGGCAGATTTAAAACGGAAACCAGGATTGCCGCGAGAATGTGCACAAGTTTATCGTGGGATCTGGAACGGATATCCCTGAGCGTCCAAAAAATTAGGCTTAGCCATAACGCGGCCAAGAAGGCACCGAAGAAAGCCGTGAGATAAGTAAAGAATTTCCCTATTGATATGATTCCGAAAAGATCCAGCATGGTCACTCCTGACGAGCGGCATTATAGCATGCAGTGCAACCCAGATAGTGCAAATTCTGGGCCACTTTGACAGCAAGAATCCACAGGAGTATAGTCGCAGTCATCGACTGCGGCACGCAATTTGCACAGAATGGGGGTGTGACATGGGGGATGGACAGCTGCGTTACAGGATTAAGGATCTTGACTCTGACGATCGCCCACGTGAACGGCTCGCTGCCTTAGGTCCAGGGGCATTGTCCAATGCAGAACTGCTGGCTATTTTGCTTCGAACAGGTATTAAAGGGATGAACGCTGTTCAGCTAGCGCAGACACTATTGGTCGAAATTGGAGGCCTTATTGGAATTCATCGCCTCTCACTTCCCGAGCTTCAAGAGATGAAGGGCATCGGTTTTACAAAAGCTGCTCAGATACAAGCCGCGGTTGAATTAGGGCGTCGATTAGCGATTGTGCACGAGGAAGATAAGCCACGTATTCAATCACCACAGGACGCTGCCAATCTCCTTCTGTATGAGATGGGGGCATTAGAACAGGAGCATTTAAGAGTAATGCTCTTAGACACACGCAATCAGGTCATCAAGTTTGTAGAGGTATACCGTGGCTCACTCAACAGTTCAGTCATCAGAGTTGGTGAGGTCTTTCGTGAGGCTGTAAGGCGCAATGCAGCCGCAATCATCGTTGCGCATAATCACCCGAGCGGTGACCCAACACCCAGCCCGGAGGATATTGCAGTCACCCGAGCAATTGTAGATGCGGGAAAACTTCTTGACATTGAGGTTCTTGATCATCTCGTGATTGGAAAGAACCGCTACGTGTCACTGAAATCAAAAAGCATGGGGTTTAATAACTGATAATGGAACACCAGGTGATCTTACTACCGCGTGAGAATTACTGGACATGGGTTCGCGCATGCACCGAATATGTATTGCATTATGGGCCAAACTTGACACAGGACCCTCAAACTGCTGCTCAATACATGTCACCAGCCCAGGTGATAACTTTCCCGGCAGTCTCAGGTGGATATCCCGAAAATGGACAACTTGAAGAATGGTTTTTTAAGCAACATCCTGGCGTTCGACTTGATCCGATTTCCACTGAGACGGCGGACGGGTTGCGGGAGGAGTTCGCTCAGAGAATCATCGATTCGGATCGCTACGGACAAAAGCGCAAATCGTTCTATCTAGTTTGGCCCACTGATTACTCAGTCATCACTCAAAAATATGGTGCCAACCCACAGATATATAGCCGTTTTGGCATGCCTGGTCATGAGGGCGTGGATATCCGCGCACTGAACAACACAAACATTTATTGCTGCGCAGACGGTGTCGTCTATCGGGTTCATAACGACCCAGACCCCAGGGTGTCCGCTTATGGGAAACACGTGCGAGTACGGCATAAGGATGGATACAAAACCGTATACGGTCATCTTGCGCGGCCATTGGTGCGGGAGGGACAGGAGTTGAAGGCTGGTGAACTGCTCGGTAAAGCGGACTCTACAGGAGCATCTACTGGATCACACCTGCACCTGACGTTGAAACGAGATGGAGCAACGGACCGCGGGGAGACGAATTTCCCGAAAGACATCATAGACCCTACGCCGTTTCTAGTTTGGCCGGAATTTGCGTCGAAGAAATCGTTCGATGCCTACAACTGGAGCCCTGAAAAGTGCCTTGTGGGTGCGCACGCTAGGGTGGGGCAGCCATTACAAGACGAAGATCTCAATCTCATAAGTTTGGCGAGGTTAGAAGCTATCAAGTTGGAGCTCAACGAAAGTCTAGATACGATCGAGCGCCTGCGAGCATTGGACCCAGAAATGTTCATCGTTGTACGTACAACGGGAGATTTTTCTGGTGAGGCAATCTCCGCAGAAAGTTATTTCACATCGATTGAAAACAACTTTGGACGGCTTTATCGAGCTGGGATTAGATATTTCGAGATTCTCAGTAATCCGAACCTGCAAAACGCAGGTTGGCGGCGGTCCTGGCGAGATGGGCTGGAGTTCGGGCAGTGGTTTAATAAGCTATCCCACTTGATAAAGGCGCGTTTCCACGACGCCAAGGTTGGTTTCCCAGGGTTGTCTCAGGGCGAACTTGTGCCCGGGTGGAGAGCAGATGACGCTCAGTTTCTCAATGAAGCGGAGAGTGCAGTGCAAAATGCTGATTGGGTAGGTTTGAATTGCTACTGGACGGATCAAGCATCGTTAAAGGAACGCAAAAAGGGGCGGGCATTCGAAGTATATCGAGATAGGTTCCCTGGTAAGGTACTCATGATCACTGAGTTCTGCAACCCGATCCAAAGTGTAGCGGAGCGTACGAAGGCTGACCAATATGCAGAATTCTACCGGATGGTCCGATCCCAGCCCGGTATCGCTGCAGCATTTGCTTATGCATTATCTGCAGTTCGAGATCATGATGCGATTGCGTGGCGTTCAGAAATTTCTGACGGAACCGAATTCGCCGGGTTAATCGGTAATAGATCAATTTAAAGTATCTTGATAAGTATCACCAGGACACCGGTATCTTTCTTTTAGCGCCACTTCGATCCCGCCGGAAAATATGGCCGTGATCACGGCCATAAACCCATAAACGGTACGTAACCCAAACATCCTGCTTGCAATACGCTAAGACCTTGTCAATCTCACCTTTTTTATACCATTCAACCGCAGCAAGGCCGTTCGCTGATTTACTTTCCCCCAGAGTCGCTTCTGCGACATGGTCTAAACCAACCCGAAATCCAAGTGTAAGCGAGATATTTGCGAGCATGTCCGCTGTCTTCTCCACCAGGGGTCGATCGATAGAAAGACCGTAGGGCCGAAGAACTGTGTAGTCAAAGCGGATAACGTTGAAACCGACGATTTTGGATGCTGAAACAAGTTCATCCAGAAGAGAATCAACATTTTCCTCTTTGAACATTAACCAGTTGTCCTCTTCAACGTGGTAGGTCACACCAGCAGAGAGACCCATCATATCGATATGGTCCCAGCCGCCGACCTCTTCGGCAAGATGTTTAGTCTCAAGGTCAAATACAAGCGTTTTAGATGTGCTCATTATTATTCTATTCCTTATGTTGTCGGCGGCTGAGCAGAAAAACGATACCAAATACCACTATCACGGACAAGCCGAGCAAAAGCCAGGGCAGAAGTGGCCGGGCGAAATCAAGCATATTGGGATTTGAGAGTGTTGTCCACTTCCACTCGTCTTGGAGTTGAGAGATGGGGCGTTGGTACACTCGTTGAATGCCTCCTGCGCAGCTTGTGCCTTCCTGATAAGCATCAAGTAGAAGTACTATGCCTCCAATCCCATAGATGTCGAGCAAATATTGCGTGAAGGATGCGCTTTGTGCGTATGCAAGCAAAGCGTCCTCCTCAGAAATCGGGAAAGAGGCGCATAAGGAATCCATTGAAAGTAGTGCATTTTCGCTAGCAGCACGATCCAATTCGAAGATGTAAGCGGGATTAGGCACGCCTTCTTGGAGCGTGGCAAGCCCTTCGTTCAACCAGGTGGGCAGGTTGTGGTATTGATCGCCCATGCGTTTGTAAAGCAGGATGTGAACAAGCTCATGGGGGATGTCACGTTCCAGTGAGATTTGACCTTCAACCCCAATGGGCGCTGCTAAGAGAACTGCTCCAAGTTCTGGATGCGAATGCCCACCGATCCACGTCGCCCCACCCATGCGCATGCTTGATTGCAGCTGACCAACTGTGGGGTAGATGTAAAGATTTATATGATCCGGAGTTGGCAATGCGAGATCGTGCTGAATTCGCGTAATAGAGTCATCCGCAAGGTTAAGGATATCCTGACCACGGGTCATGTCTCCTTCAATCCAATGAACGGTTATGTTTGATGTGCCAAGGGATTGCCAATCGAAACGATTATCCTCATATACAAAGGATGCAGGGTCCGTTATATAGTTGTCACCATCTACGAAATCGATCTGCCACCAGTAGGTGATTGTTGTAAATGGTTCGATCCCGATCTTCTGAACATCTTCGGTTACTTCCGCCAAGATCGTGGGACCGTCTGAAAGGACGGCAACAGCGACATGTGTATAGTCTGATGAGGCCTCACGGAAAAAGACTGCCGCCCGTGTGACAATGTTAGGGGCTTGAATTTGGGCGCTTAAGTTGATCGTTGAGCCATACTTATACTCGGCGTGGGTTTCAACGCGGATCTCGCTCGTCTGGGCTGAAGCAAGCCTCAGCGGAGAAAGAAGAAAAATGGTAATAAGTAGGATGGATGGTAGTTTATTTATGGCTACACCTTGAGCAGATAGAGAAGTGGTGTTAATGTGATTGGACTTAGCAAAGTTGATACAAGAACTGCACCAGTCACGAACTCAGGCTCCGTGTCATATTGGATCGCAAGGATAGAAACTAGGACCGCAGTAGGCATGGCGGACTCGAGAACACCCACTTGACTGCCGATCATGGGCATATTAAGCGTGCCGGCAACAAACCATGCGGCTAGAGGAGATAGGACTAAACGAAGGGCGATTACGATAGATAGTAGACCGAGGCGCTTTGGAGACCCCGCCTTAGAGATTTGCATTCCCATGACCAGCAGCATCATGGGGATCATCGCAGCTGCTAGAAGTTCGATAGGTCGAGACACGGCTTGCGGGAGGTTAATATCTAGAGCGCGGAGGAGGAGAGATAAAAAGATGGCATAGACAGCCGGCACCTTGGCCAGATTCTTTAACGCCTGTAGCGGCTCCATTCGACCAGCGCTGGCGATGTACACACCAGCAGAGTTTGTCCATAAAGCACTCGTGATGAAGAAGATACTTGCCCAGAGCAAGCCGGCTTCACCCAGTGCGAAGTGGTTAAGCGAAAGGCCATAATTCCCAGAATTGATAAAAGACACCGAGAGAATAAAAGCGGATGTCAGTGCTTGAGATAGGCGGAGAAGTTTTGAAATCGCTAAACTGAAAAAGAGCATAAAGGCGATGACCGCCGATGTGAGGATCGCCATCCGTACAATATCGGATTTGGGAATTTCTGTTGTAAGTACTAAATCAAAAACAAGTGCGGGTACGAGGATGTGAAAGATGGCAACGGAGATAGGTCGGGGGTCAAGGTTCGTTCGCTTTTGGAGAAGGAAGCCCGCTCCAGAAACAGCGATGATCGGGAAAATATTATTCGTGAAAAGACCTATGAATTCCCTCAATCCACAGAATCCTCTGAAGGGTTATCGAAGTCAAGTATCAAGAGATCCGGTATACCCTCTAGAAATGCCAGGTGCTCGAGAGCTTCATCAGCTATCTTAGCAGTCTCTGTATCCGTTGCTGATGACTGGATTTCTAATATGGCTGTTCTAGCATCGTCGCCACCAAGTTGTCCCAATGACCATATTGCGACGTGTACTACTTCTTCGCTGACATCTTCGAGAAGCTCCAAAAGAGACTGGGTTGCATCGTGAAGCTCAAGTTCACCTGCGGCACGAGCAGCATTAGCGCGAATTCGCGGGGAAGGGTGATCCAATTCCTGAAGAATTTCGGGCCTCCAAGCCGGATTTGCAGATCTACCCATGGCTAGTATGGCAGACTCTATTAATTCATCATCTCCAGAGTTGTACGCTTCTGTAATGATCGCCTCCACATCATCGCGGGATGAGAACCCGAGTGACTCTACACAGGCGCGATGTAATGCAGAAGGGGCGCCAGATCTAATTGCTGCAAGAAGATCATCTACGATCAGGTCTGGCTCTTCAATGGTTGAATCCTCAAGTTCAGCTAAAAGGACGAAACGTCCAAGAGCATCCGCGGCAGCAGCTCGCACTTCAATTGAGCTGTCTTTGGTCAAAGCTGTGCGGAAAAGCGTAATGAGAGATGGATCTGTTGATTCCCATAGATTGCCGATCGCAATCTTTCTAACTTTAGGGTTGGGATCCTCAAGCGCTAATCGGTTGATGTTGTCGAATAAAAGCTCAAAATGTTCATCGGCTTGCTGACCGAGGGTCGCCAGCAACGTGCGGCGACGAAGGGGCGATAGGGATTGCCAACAACCCGAAAAGCGGTCGAGCTGGCGTGAGCTTAAATCAGAAAGTGCTGAGAGTTCTTCTATGGGTAGAACCTGCTCTTCGTCCATCAGTAGCGTGAATAATTCGTCTAGTTCTCGATCCATTGGATATCACATCAGAGATACTAAGGAAGAGAGATCGGATTGATAAAATCCTGTAGGTTGATATAGACCATGAGAAAGATGAGGATGGCAAAGCCGATGGCGTGAGCGAATCCCTCGAAGCGAGGCGATATCCGGCGTCGAAAGATAACCTCATAAAGGACGAACATTAATCGCCCACCGTCAAGGGCAGGGAAGGGCAGCAAATTAGCCAATGCCAAACCAACACTGATGACGCCGACCAAGTTCAACGTGATGAAGGGTCGGTCGGATGCTTGATCGATCGTGCTTGCCCATGCCAACATATCATGAATGCCCTTTAAACCGCTGAGACGGGCTTCTTCAGGTGATGCCTGACCGCTTAGCAGTCGTCCAGGAAGCTTGAGAATCATGGTAATCTGGTCCTTGACCGAATCCACGCCCCATCTGGAGGCTTCGAGCCACCCCATCTGAGCGGTGGGGTAACTCAATGTCACACCGATGGGTCCTTGATCATCAGGGAATTCCACACGCGGGATCATCGTTAGTTCAACGATCTGTCCTTCTCGATTAACAACAACGTGAGTAGTTTTGCCGAGTTTTGCGCGTATGGCTATCTGCATATCCTCGATGCCCTTGATGGGAGTGTCATCAACGAATTCGACGATGTCACCTGCCAATATCCCGGCGGTGTAGGCAGGAGTCTCTTCAAGGACTTCAGCGATGAGTACGCGGTTGATGTCGGGTGCGGCAAATTTGTATGCCATGAGAAAGGCAAGGAAGCCTAAGATGATGTTTGCTGCCGGGCCGGCAGAAAGGACGAGCGTGCGCGTCAGCTTGCTCGATGAAGCGAGACCGTTCTGAATATCTGGGTTATCCTCCCCAGCGAAGCGAACAAAGCCGCCAAAAGGGATCCAGTTAAGAGAGTAGTTAACCCCGCCAGCTTCGAATAAAGTCAACGCTCGTGGCGGGAAACCTAAACCAAACTCCTCGATTTTTACACCACGAATTTTGCCAACGAGAAAGTGTCCCAACTCATGGCCAATTAGCAATACTGAGAGGACGATTATGAATAGAAAGAAATCTGACATGGATATCACCTAAGCCATAATTTAACCGGGATTATATCACTGGGGTGTTTGTTCATTACTTGATGTAAGCGCGACGCCATTTCCTGGTGGGCAGCGGAAAACATCGAGAACACCATCGATTAGACGAAGCTGACGCTCGACTTCAACGGAGTCATCAGAGGAGCAAATGCAATGGATGTTGGGTCCGGCATCAACGGTGTAACACACTTCCAGTCCATCCTCTCGCCAGTGGGTGACATGCTTCATGATGCTGATTGACTCCGGCTCCAAATAGAGAAGCGGTGGATTAGAGGTCATCATCACGGAATGCATCAAGTTTGAGTCCTGCTCAATGATCTGAGCAAGGGCTAGAAAATCCTTTTGAAGAATCGCTCGGCTGCAGATTTCTAGACGGCGCGCGGCATCTTGCACTCGAGAAACTTGAATAGGACTTGTGGGCGCGAGTAGGTGTCCTTCAGATGATCCCGTCGATTTGTGTTCTTTGGTGACAACTGCAATGAGATCGACCAATTGCCAATGGTTTGCAGGCGCAAGCTGTTCGGCGTAACCATCATCGTTCACTTCTCCCGAGTAAAGCTGTACGAAACCGCCGAAGATGGAACGAGCAGCAGAGCCAGAGCCGCGTCGGGCGAGGATTGAGAGCTGTTTCTTATCCATCTCTAGACCGGCTGCCGTGCTTGCTGCTGCAGTCAGTGCTGCGAAAGCCGAGGCCGAAGAGGCGATGCCTGCGCCAGAAGGAAAATTGCTTTGGCTGCGTATGCTGGCGAATGCAGGACTTCCTGCGAGTGAGCGGATTAGATCTAAATGCTGTGATACTCGGGCTACAGCTTTCTCTGATGCTGGGCTGCCGTTAATTTCGATCTGATCCGACTGCAGGTCGTCATCGAAGAAGACGGTAGTCTCTGTTCGGAGATTGGCAAGCGTCATGGAGAGAGAGGTGTTTGCAGGGAGGCGGAGTGCATGATCACGGTTGCCCCAGTACTTGATAAAGGCGATGTTTGGTGAAGCGGTCGCTGTCGAGCCTTTTTTGGACATCGGTTTTATTCCAACCTCAAAGGAAAAAAATCACATCAAATGGGAGAGACGGCCCATTAAGTATTGCTTCATGATTCGACAATCTGGATGCGGGTCCCTCCAGGCATTGACACAGTCGCATCGCCAGGGTCATAGTCGATAGTAGGTGTTGTCCAGCGGAAGATCCATTGTGCATCCCGCGGTTGTGCGTTCACGCAACCATGCGACATGGGAACGCCGAAATTGTTATGCCAAAAAGTTGAATGGATTGCTACGCCGTTGCCCACAAAGAGGGTTACCCAGCCGATTCCTGGAAGATCGTACCCGCCTCCTGTCGTTCCGCCGCTCATATGGAGCGAGATCAACTTGCGCCAGATCTGGAAGCCTCCGATCGGGGTGGACCACTCATCGACCGGGTTGCCAGAAGCGTTGTATTTAGCGCCGGAGGAAATTCGACAGAAATAGACCTCCCGATTACCCTCAAAGCAAGATAATGTCTGCGTGGTCAGGTTAACTACGACTCGTTTATCTTCTACCTCAGGGTGGATAGGGGAGAGATCCTCTTCAATGAGCGGCCGAAACGCATGGGCGTCAGCCCAGAAGATGTCGCCATATCCGTAACGCTCACTGATGCGGTAGAGGGGGTTTATGCCCGAACCGTCAGGACGAATTTGGTCTACCCACAATATCTGGCTGTAAGCAAGACGCGGTGTAGGGTTTTCTTTCAACCAAGGAGAACTGGCAGGGGGATTATCCAAGAAGAGATCCACCCAGGGGACAGTCACCTTAACCCACATCCCTTCGCCGAGGCTCGTCACAGGCAAGTGATCTACGGGTTGATTGGACTCATTTTTAACGGGTTGCACTGTTCCAGACCAGAGATAGCCATCTGGGGTTTCTACCCAGCGTTGGTTAAAGCGGTATGGATGACGCCCAACTACCTCTCGCAGCCAGGGAACGACGGCATCCTCATAGAGAGTTCCGATTGCTTGGCTGGATGGATCGGGGCGTATGTGTAGTTCGACCTTTGGTGATGTAACTCGTCCAAGACGGTCTGCGCTAGGAAATTCTGGTAACGCGAGTCCTCGCAGGAATCGATGGGAGGCAAAACCACCAAGTCCCAGGACAGACACTTTAAGCGCATCCCGACGGTTGATGCGTTCGACAAGTCGTGTAGAGGGTTTCACGTAACTAATAATATCTCGTTTATTGAAAAAATTGGTGATTTTGCGTAGCCATAATTGCAAGCGCTTATGAGTTGAAAGGATAGCTCTGATTTTGGTGGATGGATCGATAGTTCAATATAATCATTTTCCACGTTTGGGTTGTGTGGTCAAGGGTTGAATACAGATAGTAGAATAGTAGACATGGATAGGGAAACCTTTTAATGCGTTTCGTTAACAATCGCTCAATGAAAATTAGCTTGCTTGGATTTCTTATACTGCTAGCCGCTTGTGGAGGATCAGGGGTTAATGGGGGGGATACGGCAACACCCACTCTCGAGCGACCGGTCAAGCAAACAGCCTCACCGACACCTGCTCCTGATCTGGTCTATCTAATCCGAGGGGGCGAGGCAGCAGAGAGGATGGAAGCCAGGGTTGAAGAAGGCATTGCCGAGCTTGCGGTGGCTGCTGGCAATAAACTCGTTGTTTTAACCGAACTCTCAAACGGCGATCTCGAGCAGAACGTTAAAATTGTATTCTATCTCCCGCCTGACAAGGGATTAAACGACTTAGCTGCGCGATATCCGGCGGTGCAGTTTGTGGCTATTGGGATACATGGCTTAAGCGAAGCATCCAATTTAACGAGGATCGGCCCAGACGGTCTTCGAGAAGATCAAATAGGATTCGTCGCCGGCGTTATCGCCGCCGCAGTCACCCCCGATTGGCGGGTAGGCGCTATCTCGGTGCAGAACTCAGGTGAAGATCGTGCCAGCAATTTAGCGTTTCAAAATGGGGTGATATTCTATTGCGGCTTGTGCCGACCGGCCTACCCACCTTTTCATTCATATCCGACTAGCGCCGAGACCTCATCCGTTGATGGTTCAGCAATTCAGGGAGTAATTGCTGCTCTAACATCCTTGGATGTGGAAACGGTTTTCTTATCGCCAGAGTTGAGTGCAGCAGCCTCGGTGGAAATACTCGAAGGCCCAGGTGTGAGCTATATTGGCGGTGAGACCCCCGGGGAGAATCTCGGAGCGAAATGGATAGCGACGGTACGCGCCGCTCCTGAACTCGCGATAACAGAAATCTGGGATCGCATTAGTACGGGTGATAGCGGTGGGGCTGTGACAATGCCGATTATCATCGATGATGTGAATCCTGAGCGATTAACACCTGGGAAAGAAGCGTGGGCTCAAGAAATCTTGCAGGATCTCACCGATGGATATATTGACACAGGGGTGGACCCCATAACTGGGATAGCTCGCTAATATAGAAAAACGCCCTGGCGGGCGTTCTCGAATGGGTGGCTGAAGGGCTCCTAGACATCACCAATTCCATAAAAGGACAAGCTAGAGCTTTCGTTATTATGGTTTTATCAGGGCGAGGGACGGGATTCGAACCCGCGACATCGCGCTCCACAGGCGCGCGTTCTGCCACTGAACTACCCTCGCCATGTTGCCCTGATTTTTTGCAATAAGGCAATCTGCAATTGAGTAACAGGTGCCCTATTTATGCGAGCGTTATTCTAACACGAAGGCATGCATCGAGCCACAGAAATGAGCTCAATCAGCCAGAAAGCCGGGTCTTTATTCGTGATTGAAGATCGCTCCGAGAAAAGGTCTCCTGCTCACCCGAGGCCATATCCTTCAGTGAAACCATACCGGATTCCATTTCATCGGGTCCAATAATCACAACCAGCGGGATTTCATTACGATCCGCGTATTTAAGCTGCCGTTGAAGGCGCACAGGTTGCGGATACCACTCGACCCGATAGCCGGCATCGCGCAACTCTTTCGCGATTTGAATAGATACGCTCTCGCTGCTTTCTTCAAAAGTCGTGATCAAGATATCCGCCGGACTCACGCGGAGATCAGGTTTAATCCCATTTTCTTCGAGCACAAGACCGAATACGATATCTCCCATCGCAAATCCCGTAGCCGGGATCATGTCGCCGCCGACGACCGATACGAGATCGTCATAGCGTCCTCCGCCGAGGATCGAACGATGATTGCCTTTGACATCCCTGGCTTCGTAAACCGTACCGGTGTAGTAATCGAGTCCTCGGATTACGGTCGGATCATAGTCAAGATATTCCGCCGCGCCGAGCGCTTCGGCAGCCTTAAAGTATTGAAGCATTTCCGGCGATGATTTCCAGGCTTTACGATCTTCGAGCACCTTAAAGAGACCCATGAATTGATCTTCGTTTAATCCGCTTTCAAGCGCGTATGATTTCCATGAATCAGGATTCATGCGATCTTGTCGATCCATAAGACGGAAGGTTTTTGGCAACAGCTCGCCCTGTATTCCAATGTTCTGAAGCTGTTTCTCCGCGAGGAGACGGTTGTTAACTTTGATGCGGATCATATCCGGTGTCAATCCAACGTTTCGAAAAAGTGTAGCAGCAACAGCCACGAGTTCGGCATCCGCTTCAGGGGAATCTACTCCAATAAGATCGATATTCCACTGGAAAAATTCCCGAGATCGGCCTTTCTGCTTTCGTTCGTATCGCCAAAAAGGTCCGAAAGACCACCAGCGAAGCGGTAGGGTGAGACCCTTACCGCGCTGCGCCACCATGCGCGCAAGAGAGGGTGTGAGTTCGGGACGGAGGGCAATCATCAACCCGCTTCGATCGGGAAATACATAGGACTGCTCTTTAACGAGCTCATCACCGGATTTGGCAGCATAGAGCTCCAAACGCTCTAGAAAGGGGCCGTCGAATTCCTGATAGCCAAATTGCTCAGATGCCTCACGGATCTGGTTCTTAAGCCACTGACGGAAAGCCATGTCCTCAGGATAAAAATCACGCGAACCTCGAACCGGTTGAATTATCGGCATTTATGCCTCCATCATAAAAAATACGACCTGAGCGCAGCCCACGCCGTCTTTATTAACGATCCATTCTTATCAGAGCGGGTGGGTCTACGCGCGCAATATACCCACACGATGGTGGGTTGATGCGTTATGTACGTGTAGCGTGGACCCAGTTTTCATGATTACAGATTATAGCATAGGGGCGTAATCGTCAAACCCCGCGGAATGGAGGGCATTAAGCAGCGATCCAGATCGGATTAATTCGCTTGTTAAATTGATGTCAACTGAGTATGGCCGATCATGTTCGATAAAGCCGATAGATTTGCGGATGTGTTCAAGAGCGACAAGGGTTCCCTTGCCCGGGGATTTCCCGGGTGTTTCCTTTATGCGTAATTCGAGAGCTTGAGAGGCGCATATGAGCTCAATGGCGATGATGCGGGTCAGATTGTCAACAACGCATCGAAGATTCCTGGCGGCTGTAGTAGAGTTAGAGTTATGGTCTTCCTGACCGGATGATGTTGGCACAGATGAGGTTGAATTAGGATTGGCAAGAGCTTGATTTTCAAGCGCTAACGAGCCGGCAGTGTAATGGAGCATCATTAGACCTGAATAGAGACCGACCTTGCTGCGATCTGCAATCAGCATGGGCGGGAGGTTTGCATTCATATCCTCAGATAGAAGTCTGAAAATTTGCCTCTCTGAAATTGATCCAGCTTCTGAAAGCGCAATTTTTAGATAATCGGCGGCAAGCCCCACAGGTTCTCCATGGAAATTTCCCCCAGAGAGGACGTCATCGTCAAATAGCAAGGGATTATCGGTTGCAGAGTTCATCTCAATATTGCAAGTTTTTTCGGCGTAGGCTAGTGTATCCCAGACCGGGCCAAGAATTTGAGGGCAGCAGCGTAAGCTATAAGCATCTTGGACTCTTGCGGTGCTATCAATGAGTTGACTACCGGCAATGAGGGTGCGCATTCTTCGAGCAACAGCTTGTTGGCCGGGGTAGGGCCGCGCAGCATGGATGCGCTTATCGAGCGCGGCGGAAACGCCGAGCAGGGCATCAAGGGTCATCGACGAAGCGATCTCATTCGAGAAAAGCACTCGCTGTGAATCGATGATAGCCAAAGCGAGAAGAGCCGTTGAGAAGGATGCGCCGTTTATGAGCGCCAATCCTTCTTTCGGGCCGAGTGAAACAAGATCGATACCAGCTCTGTCCATTGCCTCATGACTGGGGAGCAGGCTTTCTTCAAACCAAGCCTTCAAATCAGAATCTGCATGCTCATACCCGTCGATATGCGAAATGACAAGGGCGAGCTGCGCCAGTTGTGCGAGATCGCCCGATGATCCTAATGAGCCCTGAGAGGGGATGTAAGGTGTTACACGTTTATTCAATAGCAAAAGGAGTGTTTCGATGATTACAATTCGTACACCAGAGTTTCCACGTGCAAGAGAGTTTGCCCGAATGAGAATAGCAGCTCGAACGACATCCTCAGGAAACGGACTTCCCACGGCGACATTGTGACTCAGAACTAGATTCTCCGAGATCTGCGAGGCTTGAGATGAATCCAAGCGTTTATCGGCAAAAATACCGTATCCAGTATTTACGCCATAAATTGGGGTCTTGGAAGATGCAATCCTTTTTAGTTTCGAGGCGGATTGCTCAATCCGAGCTCTCGCTGGTTCATCGAGATCAACTCGAGCATTGAAGCGAGCAACGGATTCGATGTCCGCAAGTGTGAGGTGGTTACCGTCAATTAAAACAGGGTTCACCGAGGAATTACTTGTTGAAGGAATGGTTCGCTTGGTCATCTCTTTAATTCTCTTTTCTTCGTCGACATGAGAGTAACGTAGGTGAAGAATCGTAAAAAGTATAGCATGGGGGCGCTTCCGTGGTATGCTAATCGTCGATAAAGACTGAGGGACTTTTCTACAAAATCAGCATGATATTTATCCCAATTATCGCACTCCTGCTTGCTGCGGGCGCAATATGGTCAGTCCGCAATCGCCCATCACGGAATCAATGGGTCGTAAGTACATTGTCCGCCTTACTCATCTGGCTTCTTTCATTACTTTTGCTCTCAGCGATTCCGAATGCTGCTCGTTTCTCAATTTGGAAACCAGCAAACTTATTTCAAACCCCTCTTGAACTTTCACTCGACAGGATAAGCTGGGGAATTGCTTATTGTATTTCGACCGTTCTTCTCTCGATGATTCTTACTGCTGCAACAAGGCCGGACATCGCATCGACCGGTGTACGTGTTTTCTGGTTCCTATACACTGCACTGGCTATGGTAGCAGTTTTTGCCATTAACTTACTTACCGTAGTACTTACATTTACTTTAATCGATTTGAGTTCATTTGTTTTCTCTATTTACTTTACCGAAAACGTGAACGATGTCCGCCGGGCGATTGTTCGAGCCGGTGTTGACTTGGGCGGGGTGTTATTAATTGTAGCGGCTGCCTGGGTCAACTCGAATAATGGAATTAGAGCAGGTCTTAACGCTGCGTCCTTTACATCACCGGCAGCACTCTTGTTTCTAATAGGAATTCTGTTGCGATTGGGGTTGATCCCTCTGCATTATGAAACGCCATCTCTTTCCCCTCTTCGCAGGGGTGAAGGAACGCTACTCCGTTTATATCCGCCGGCGATTGCGCTCTTGCTGCTCGCGAGATTTCTTGAAAATGGGGCACCTTCAACGATAAGAGTATGGCTGGCAGTGGCAGGGGCGATAGGCATCCTGCTCGGGGGAGTTCGCTGGTTGTTGGAAGAAGACCGCATCTTGGCAGGGCCATTACTAGTGATGGGGCTCGCAGGCGTTGGACTCCTGGCAAGCAGCAGTCCTTCTGCAAACGGGGAAGTCCTATTTGCGACAAGTGCGTTGCTGTTGCTTGTTGGAGCTTTGCTTTCGCTAATTCAGATCCATACACCCTCACATCGCGCATGGCCAGTATTAGCTGCAGTGCTGCTGATTGGATTGCCATGGAGTCCAGGAGGGCTGATAAGTTCGGTCATGGGTCGATCAGCACTGACCGAGGGAGCGTGGATTCAGGCGTTAATTGGAATAATGGGTCTAAGTAGCCTTGCCCTCGGCGCGATCCATATCTTCTTCTCGGAAGAAAAACCTTGGCCGACCGGTGAAAGCCTTATGCGAGTCATGTATAGTGTGGGGCTAGCATTACCGATTTTGGTAAGTATTGGACTGGGTTTCTGGATTAAAGAGACTTACAGCACTTATGGAGGATTGTTTACGATTGCAGCTATTGTTGTGGGGGTGTGCGCATTCTTTGCATTGCGCAACCTTGGAGGTATTGAACATAAGCGATGGAGGTCTGCATTCCTTCGGGTTAATCCGAACAGGATTTATTCAATGTTCTGGATAATACTTCGTCGGTCTCTAAGCATAGTTAGATCTATTGGCGAACTATTTGAGGGTGAAGCTGCAATGCTATGGATGTTCGCCTTCATCGCAGTACTCCTTCTCACTTTGAGGTGATTGGTAAATGGCTTGGCTCGATAATACCTTGTTCGTGCCTATGATTTTGCTTTTCTTGACGGGAAGCGCACTTGCTCTCTTAAAGCCGAACCCAAAATCAATGGTTATTCTTGCTGTGCAATACATCTCTACATCTTGGCTGGCTTTTACAAGTTTGCCGGCTGCAGGCGTCGCTGCAAAATTAATAACCGGTTTTCTGGTGTGTGTGATTTTGTACCTTGGAATCCGACAAATTGGTAATGACCCCTTGCCAATGGATGACGAGGTACTATCAGCCAACCTCTCTTTTCGCGTTATTGCCTTACTGCTTGTGACGGTTGCCTCGGTAAGTGTTGCAGGAAGTAATTTGTTTGCACAATTTGAAATAAGCATGGAAGCCAATGTAGGCGCATCATTCCTTATCGCTTCAAGTTTATTGAATTTGGGTTTGGGAACAGATCCGCTGAGGAGCGGGATCGGTTTGCTCACTCTTATTTCGGGGGGTGAGTTAATCTACAGTTTCATTGAGCCTTCGCTGGCATTGATTGCCTTGCTCGCAATGGTTCACCTAGGAATTGTGCTCGCAATCAATTACATCATTTCTATTCGAATTCGCCATGGGAATCCGGAGATATTTAATCCATGAGTGCGGGCCTTATTATTTTCCTTTTCACAGCGATTTATTCGTTGTTGTGCTTTGTTCTACGACACCAGCGGATTGCTTCTGCGCTTGTCGCGGCGATTGGAGCAGGATCTATTGCGGTATTTGTGTTGTTCGTCCCTTTTGATGATGTGTTCCTCATTGGGAGTGTTTCGATTAAGCTCACAAGCGAGTGGATTATATTGGGGCGATTGTTTTCGATGAGTGATACTGTACGGCCTCTAATTGGTTTTCTATATCTTGCTGGCGCTTTCCTATTGCCTGCAGCATGGGTCGTTAATGCCAATCGATACTTCACGCCTGTTGGATTATTGATTCTCGGAACCGTTGCCGCGTCGCTGATGGTTGATCCATTTGTATTTGCGGCAGTTTTTATTGAGCTAGCAGCTATGGGGGCGGTGTTTATTCTTGTCACACGACAGCATCCTAGGAGTACCGGAGCCTCTCGAATGTTGACTCTTTACACGTTCGCGATGTTCAGCATTCTTTTTACCGGATCATTATTAGAGATAGCCGGAATAACAAGCGCAACTCCGGTTCTAGCAATACGGGTGACATTCTTGCTTGGCTTCGGGTTTGCCATATTAATGACGGTTCCGCCTTTCCATTTATGGCTACCAAAATCTGCCGATGAATCCGATCCATATATTTTGGTTTTTATCTTAGTCATCCTGCAGAGTGCTGGATTTTTCTTCCTGATAAGATTCTTGGACAGTTACATATGGTTAAGAGAACAAACAGCAATATTTGACGGGATTCGAATCGCGGGAATCATCACCACGATTTTGGCGGTTGGATTCTCGGCAAGTCAACGAGATTTAAAGAAGCTAATGGCTTATGCGCTGTTGGTTGATTTGGGTGTGATGCTGATCGCCATTGGGTCCGGGGAGGAAGCGGGTTTCCGTATCGCATTGAGCCTTAGTGGTGTACGCGTTATTGCACTTGGGGTGCTCGCATTGGGACTTTCATTTTTGAGTAATGAAGATCTACTTATAAACAATACTCGAGGTATGGGATATAAAATGCCTCTCGCATCGGTTGCGTTCCTTGTAGGGTTACTCTCGATAGCGGGAACACCACTCACAGCAGGTTTTCCTGGAAGATGGTCTCTTCTAACAGTTGTGCTGCATGGCGACAAGCTTGCGGCTGGTACTGTAATATTTTCAATGATTGGTTTGGGCGTGCTTGTAATTAGGTGGGCGGCTATCCTCTTCGAACGAGGGGATGGCGAGGAGCCAATCGCGATGTCACACCTGCCCCGCGGCTTTCTTCTAGGCGGCATTATATTGCTACTGCTTCTTGCCATATTCCCTCAGTTTATCTTTCCTTGGGTCGAAGATGTTGCGTCCGGACTGACAAACCTATTTCTTTAGAGATCTTAAATCAAAGGATTATCCGCCTTTTCTGTGGGAGGTAGGAATATGGATCAAGAACAGGTTGAGAAAAGGCTTAAATGGCTGGACGACAAGAGGATAAAAGAATCTGAAAAATTACAGGCACTTATCGATCGGAATAAGTATCTTGAAGAATCTATTGAGAAATTAGATCGCAAGATCTTAGGGCTTTCTGATGAAACATCCAGGGCGGCGGCTCTAGCAACGAAGATCCATCAAATGGATGATGCATTGGCACAGCATCGAAATGAGATATCGCGACAACTAGAAGATGCTGAAGAAAGACGAACTGAAAAAGAAAAACACATTGAAGCTCTACGCAAGACAGACCAGAAGGGGTTTTCCAAGAGACTAGACGACGTTCGAAAGGAGCTAATGCGGCTAGAAAAATTCGAGCAATTGCTTGAAGTTCGCCGTGAGGAGGAGCTTCGAATTAATAAAGAGTTCAATTCGCTCAAGGGCAATCTAGAGCTCATGATTGACGAATTTAAATCGGAGAAAAGAAGGGCTGTCTCCTTGAATGAAAATCAGAAGCATGTTGGCAAACGTCTAACAAAGATTGAAAGCCTTAATGAAAGACAGAAGAAAGGTCTTGATGGAGTTAATGCGAGGATGGAGTCTTTAGAAAGTCTATCTCGTCGATTGGAGGTTCGTGCGAATGAGTTTCAAGCGAGCGAGAAGGAGCGCTCTGAAACGCAGGAACTCTGGATGGAAAGTCAGGACTTGAAGATTGTTGAATTTGAAAAATCTTGGAAAGAATGGGGGCAGCGCTATTTGGTTTTCGAGAAGCGAGCTGAAATGATCGATGAGCAAATGATCGCCTACGATGAAACGCATCGCATGTTAATGAAGATGCAAAACGATCTCGAAGATGTACTTGAAAGATTAGAGCGAAGGATTACTGAAGTAGGCGAAATGCAGCGCCTTGCTGAAGAGCGGATGAAGCATAGCTGGGGAGAATTTCAATCGGAAGATCACCGGCGCTGGAGTACATATACCTTGACCTTGGATGAACGCTGGAATGAACATACTAGGTTGCACGATAAGCTGCGAACTGATATCGAGGAAATGTCATCAAATCTACGCAATGGACTCGATCGCTTAGGAGAAGTTGAGGGAAGCGATAGAAGGCGACTCGCCGAGTTGTTATCCACGCTTCGAGAATGGATGACGGAATTAGATACTAGAGGCAAGTAGCGGATCAATAAGAACCTGCAGGAAATTGTTATGCGTGTAGTCGGAACAGCTGGACATGTGGATCACGGAAAATCATCTCTCGTTCAAGCGATAACCGGAATCAATCCAGACCGACTCGCGGAAGAACAGAGAAGACAGATGACGATTGACTTAGGATTCGCCTGGCTGACTTTATCAGATGGCGAATCCGTTGGCATTGTCGATGTGCCAGGACACCGCGATTTTATTGAGAATATGTTGGCGGGAGTAGGGGGGATAGATGCGGTCCTCTTTGTTGTTGCGGCAGATGAGGGCGTAATGCCGCAAACAAGGGAACACCTAGCTATCCTGGATCTTCTAAATGTGCAACGAGGGATTATCGCGCTAACAAAGATAGACACCGTTGATGAAGAATGGCTGGAATTGGTTGAGGAGGATGTATCGAATCTGGTAAGCACCTCTTCTCTTGGGCAATCACCGATTGTTAGGGTATCAGTAAAGATGGGTGAAGGTCTGGATGAACTAGTGGTGACGCTGCAAAATACTTTGCAGGAAATCCCACGGCAACAGGATCGAGGGGCACCACGGCTACCCATTGATCGGATATTTACAATCGCTGGTTTCGGAACCGTCGTGACGGGGACACTTCTCGACGGCACCTTTTCAGTTGGCGATCCTGTGGAGATCCAGCCCTGCGGTTCTAAAGGGAGAATTCGAGGTTTGCAGACGCACAAGGAAAAAATAGACCTTGCCAGCCAAGGGAGCAGGGTCGCGGTGAACATTAGCGGTATCGAAGTGGATGAAGTGGAGCGCGGAGAGGTTGTCATTAAACCCGGCACTTACAAGTCGACGAGCATGATCGATGTCCACTTTCGATCGTTAGCAGATTCAGACCATGTAATGCGCCATAATCAGGAAGTTAAGCTGTATATTGGCGCGGCGCAGCGCATAGCGAAGGTCCGACTTTTAGGGTGCAAGATGCTCCACCCAGGGGAAGAAGGTTGGCTGCAGCTTCTCCTTTCGACCCCCGCTATCACCATACGGGGCGATCGATTTATTCTGCGGCGCCCTTCGCCCAGCTCAACATTGGGAGGTGGGATTGTTGCCGATGCACATCCAAAAAGAAGGCATCGCCTTAAGGATGAAGCTGTAATTAGACAGCTTGAAGCCTTTCTAAGAGGAACGCCTGCGACTATTTTGCAGCGAACACTAGAAAAGATCGGTCCAGTGCCTTTATTGAAGGGCTTGAAAGAGGCTGGCCTCTCCAAGGATGAAGCAGAAGAAGCTGTTCGGGAATTGATCAATAACAATGAATTAATCTTGAACGATAACACCGATTTAAGCGTGACGTCTTCTTCGTTGGTTATTGTGAAACAAGCCTGGCTGGCAATGGTAGTTCGGATTCGAAAAATCTTGGGCGATTACCATACCGAATATCGGCTGCGGATTGGTATGCCCATTGAAGAATTACGTAGCAAAATGGGGATGGAGACAAAACTGGCAACTTTTCTGCTTGAGCAGGCTGAAAAAGAAAGGCATGTTGTGATCGTTCCTGGTTATGTGTATTTGCGGGAACATAGGGTCCAGCTCGATGCTGGAGAGAATAAATTAGTGGATCAATTGCTACAGAAGTTCGATTCAGATCCTTATGCCCCGCCAACGAAAAAAGAAGCCACGCGGGAAATCGGAGAGGACCTCGTCCGATACCTGATTGAGAGTGGATCGCTGGTGCAAGTATCAGAGGATGTTATCTTTAAAGCGGATGCGTACGAAGAGCTGGTCGATAAAGTGAAGAGCAGCTTAATGGGCGGTGGTTCGATAACAGTCGCAGAGATTCGTGATCAGTTCCAAACATCGCGGAAATACATGTTAGCGTTGATGGAACACCTTGATGCGATTGGATTAACAGTGCGCGAAGGAGATGAGCGACGCTTAGTCTAAGAAGTACCATTTGCCGTTAACCATCACACCCGATGGTTTAAATGCGGGCAATTCAGAATTGTCCTGAAGAAATGGATCCTCATCTAGCACAATAAGGTCAGCGAGGTATCCAGGTAAAAGCCTGCCAAGTTTAGAGCCGAGACCAACGGATTGTGCGGGCCAGACTGAATAGGCATTGAAGGCTTCCTGAAGATTGATCCTTTGCTCAGGAATCCATGGCGCTGTGTCAGCATCACCACCAAGTGGTTGGCGAGTGACGGCGGCATGAATCCCCAGGAAAGGATTCGCAGACTCAACTGGGGCATCTGATCCAAATACCAGCTTCGCCCCGGCGTCTATTTGGGATCGCCATCCATAGCTTTGTTGAACTCTATCACCCCAATAAAGATCAGCCATTTGCATATCTGATGTTGCATGGATGGGTTGCATCGATACGATGATGTCGAGATCCGCCGGTCTTCGGATATCCCCTTGAGCGATCAACTGTAGATGCTCGATGCGATGCGGAAGAGGTTTGATCCGGTTCTTCAATTCGAATTTCCTGAGTTCTTCAAATCCATCTAATACTTCGCGATTTGCTCGATCGCCGATGGCATGAATCGCAAGGGCAAGGCCGTTCATTGCTGCTCTCTTGCCAATTTCTGCAATCTCCTCTGCAGTTAAGAGAAGGATTCCCGAATTAGCGCTATCGACTTCATAGGGAGACAGCATCGCAGCTGTTCGCGGGCCTAGGGCGCCATCAGAAAATAACTTAACGGCACCAATGCGAATCCACTCATCACCGAAACCAGTGCGCAGTCCGGTATCGATGTAACTTTCAAAATCATCAAAATGGATAGATTTAACAACTCGAATGTGCTGCTGCGAATCTTCTCTCAGCAACTGAAGCGCTTGAAAACACCTTGTACCGTCAAAATCATGAATTGAAGTGATCCCTAAGCGGAGAAGTTCATCCTGCCCGCACCGCATTATTTGAGAGAGTTCAGCGGGCGATGGTCGTGGAATGATCCCAGAAATAAGAAGCATAGCGAATTCATACAAGATCCCTGTTAGGCTTCCGTCTTCCCGGCGTTGAAGCTTCCCCTTAGGCGGGTCTGTTGAGCTTGCATTTAATCTGGCCTGATCGAGTGCAGCTGTATTGACCCATGCCGCGTGAAGAGATTTCGCAGTGATGTATGCTGGGTTGCTCGCTGTGACCCGATCAAGCTCCTCTTTTGTGCCGTATCGCCCCCACTGGTTTTGATCCCAACCATGCCCTCGTACCCACGCACCGGGTTCGAGCGTCTCAGCCACACTCTGAATCCGAGCAAGACATTCTTCGATTGAATTTGTGTTGCAGTCGATCTGCTTGTGGTTAAGCGAGTACTTCTCGAAGTGGATGTGTGCATCCGTTAAGCCGGGAATAATTATTCGTCCTCCAAGGTCGATGCGGGCAAAGGTAGAGGGGATTGTTTGACGCAGCTCTTCTCTGTCTCCGAGGGCAAAGATATGACCGTCTTGAATTGCCAGACTCTCGGCTTGACCGGGAGGATCACCGAATGAATAGATAATCGCGTTTTCAAGCAGTAGAGCTTCATGGTTATGCATTATTCATCCAGACTTTTCGTGAGATGACAGGTCACGTTAAGATTGAGCAACCACCAACGAGCCTCATCCGCGTCGAACTCTAAAACTGCATAGCCCGTGTTATAAAAGCCAATACGGATTGGCCGGACCCTTCCTGGCAATGGAGCAACACCAAGTACAGCGTGAATTGCTGCCCCCAGTATAGCTCCATGACTTACCACCAGGTATGCACCGGCCGGACGTCGAATGAGAAGTTGCATCGCATTTGCTGCCCGGATAAACAGATCCCATCTGCTTTCGCCGGTTTCAAACATCGGATCATAAGACGTATCGTGGGGTTGATTTGCATGTTGAAGCTTCACATCAGAATATGATCTTCCCTCAGCCTTCCCTTGATGCCGCTCACACCAGGCTTCATCAAACTCAATTGGCACGTTCATGCCTGATGAAATGATTTCAGCAGTTTGTTTCGCTCGCAGTAATGGGCTGGCAACGATAGCATCAAAATTGACCTCGTGATCTTTCCAGTAACGCAATAATGACCGAGTTTGTTCAAGACCATCTTCGGACAAAGGATAATCCATTTGTCCCTGGATGATCCCTTTTTGATTGCCAACCGAAAGACCGTGGCGAAGAAGTGTTATCTTGTGAACCATTCAGATATCGCCCACGATAATTAAAAAGTAAAATATCATAATTTAGACCAAATCCCTATCATCTCAGCGCTTCGTTAATAGCACAATACGCGGTCGCGAGATCGATGCCTTGACGGCAACCGTCGAGTGAACGACACGCACCTGACAAAAGGCCACCGGCAGCGAAGAGATTATTGAACATTGGTTTCTCGTCAAGCCCAAGTGGCTGCATGTGTGCATTAACACAAATTCCAGCACTTGCATAGGCCTGTCGATGGAAAAGTGACAATCCAACCCAATCGGATCGATTATTCGGGTGGTGCACCGGAAGGTCGAAGACAGATTCGCGAATGCGATGATTCTGCTGGGAGACTAATCCCCCATTTAAAATTCCCCCCGTCGCCAACAGGACTACATCTGCGTCGAGTTGAACCGTGCGACCAGTAGAATGCAGGACGAGGCCGGCTACACGTTTTCCCCGACTTCGACCGTCTATGCGTCCAATCACACCGGCGCCCTCGATAACTCTTACACCGAGAGCTTCGGCTTGTTGGAGAAGAATGCGCTCGATTCGAAGTCCGGGTACGGATGGTGGCAGCGAAGGAATCTCAAAGATTTCAATGCCTAGCGAATCCTCGAGATCCTCAAGTATCTCGCAATGGCTTTGAAAGCCAAGAACAGCTGGAAGCCCGAGGCGTTTGACGCCGGGGAGGAGCGGCCTCCACATACGAATAACTTCCTCGCGCCATTCGGTATCTTCAAATAGGTGTGCGTAATCCGTGGAATAGGCATCTCGATAGTTAGGTTGGTCGAGCAAGGGCAAATCTATGACTTTCACAATCTTGACACCAGCTTTACGAGCTTGTTTTTGAATCATTGTTGGATAAAAATCCCTAAAGCCGAGGAAGTTTCCCAAAACGATTGACCCACTTGAGCTGATATTGCCTCTGGCGATGCCGGAAGGGGCAAAGGATGTTCGTTTAATGGTGCCAAGTGCTGTAAGGATCGACATGCTCCTTGAGATTTTTCCAGTATATGGATATCCGGCATGGCGCATCAGGTCGCGAAATCTCGAAATCGCATCCTTAAGGTTTGCTTTTCCTGTGAGCTTGTACGGGTGATGCTCTGGTAGGAGTGAAAGAGATCTTGAGGGTGCACTTCTATCCAAAACATCAATGCAGCCATGGGATAGCGATAATCCGCCGCGGCCCTTCATGGCAAGCGTGACAGAGGCTCCTTGCTCAGCGGCGACTACAGCTGCAAATAACCCTGTGAGGCCTCCGCCAATGACGATGATATGTGTCAAGGGCAATCCTCCGAGTCTTGATTTGCCGCGAGCAAATCGAGGTAAATGCGGCGCGAGAGCTCCATTTGTTGAAGCGTGCTACCCCAGGCTACTGGCCGTATTCCCTTCCAGCGCTCATCTAGAAAATTGCAGAGCTCTTTTAATGAGGGGGGCTTAGAGGAGCGCTCTGAAGAAATCGCGTACGAGCGGTAAGAACAAAAGCCAGCCTGACAGGGTCCCATTCCCATTCGTAGATCACGTCTGAGATCATCCAGATCTGTGCCAGCGGTAGCATTTTCAAGAGCGAGCTCAAGATCACTGCGCGTGACGAGTTCGCACTCGCAAACAATCTGATCAGAGCTGGCGAGAGGATCCTGGTGTTCGAGCTTCTCCAAACGGGAAGGCAGGCTATAGAATTTCCCCATCTTATTCGGCAGGGGTGTTGATGCTGTGGAGCACTTTTGATCAATCTCGAGCTTATCGCAAATAAGATCAACCGTTTCCTCTGCCATCAATCGAAAAGTTGTAAGTTTACCGCCGATCACACTGATAAAGCACTGGAGTCCATCGGTTTCCTCGTGATCCAGGACCACATGAGATCGCAGTAGAGAGCGGGTTTGTGAGTCATTGCTTTCGGTCGGCTGGTAGAGCGGGCGAATGCCTGCCCAAGTTCGAAGCGGCCTGCTGTCTCGCAATCCAGGGAGAAGAAGATCCCCTTCCGCGAGTAAGAGGTCCACTTCCCAGGGTTCAATTTCCAAGGATGTGGGTTCTTTGACGGGCACATCCGTTGTCCCGACAATTGAAACCGTGCCTACAGGTACGATAATATCCCCGTCTGAGGGTGGCTTGCATCGGTTAACAACAGTGTTGACGAGGCGGTGGGACATAGCAATGAGTGTCCCTTTACCGAGGGCAAGGGGCAAATCTATTCCTGCCATTGCTGTGGTGGTTTTTGCCCACGGACCTGTTGCATTGATTAAGATGCTGGTGGATAGTTTTAGGCTTCTACCTGTCGATAAATCTATGATCTTAGCTGCAACCAAACGATCTTGATGTCTGATGAGGCTTGCTAATTGGTGACGTAGGAGTACAACACCGCCATGCTCTTCAATTCCTTTGACCAACGCGTGTGCAAGGTCGAAGGAGTCGATTGAAGCATCTTGAACGAGAAAGGATCGAGAGATCCTCGGATTGAGCAATGGTTCTCGTTCAAGCATTGTTGAGAGCGAAATCTCCTGGGCTGGAACGTTCAATTGGGAGCATGCACTAAACCACCGATCGGGGTAGTCAACTGGGTCAGCAGGGGTTGCTACAAAGAGCCCGCCGGTATCTTCAATTGTATGAGGCGCAATCTGTCTGAGGATCTTATTTTCTGAGGCGCAATCTCGCGCCGTCACGGGATCGGAGAGAGCATAGCGACCTCCGGAGTGCAGCAGGCCATGGTGGCGGCCTGAGGTTCCCTGACCGATGTCTGATTGTTCGATGAGGACAACCTTGAGGCCACGCAAAGCGGCATCCCATGCAATACCTAGCCCAGTGGCACCACCACCGATGACGAGAACCTGCGTGGAAAGAGATGACATGCATTGGCCATTTTCTCACAGAACAGTTGCTTGTCAAAGCGAGAGAGGACGTATTGAACGAGGGAGAGAAATTAATCGGAAAGATGGCGGACGAATTCAAGCTGGGTTGAGCTTCCTTCATAGCCCAGGGCGACGAAAAAAGCGTGCGCGTTTGTTCGAACAACGTCCGTTCGGAGGAGAAGACGTGATCGTCCTGATTGGAGCGCCCAAGTCTCAGCGGCTGCAATAAGCCGGCTCCCGATCCCTTGCCGTCTCCGATCATCACGAACGATGATCGCTACAACGACTGATGTCTCAGATTCAACAAGGTTATGCGTAATACACAAGTGCGCATAGCCATATAGTTGCTCACCTTCAACCGCGAGGAATAGTCTATCCTCGTCTGGGAGTTTATCAATCCTTTCCTGGACTTGCTCTAAACTGATATCAACATTTGCGGATTTGAGTAACAGCACAAGTTGCTGAAGAAAGATTTCAGGTGGATGTCGAGTGCGAAGGAGTTGGAGTTCCATCGTCATGGCTGGTTAGAGAGAAGGGTGGTGTTCAAGATTCCTTCTGCGCCTCGTAAAAAATCTTCTGCAGGCATCTCGGTTTTTCCTGCTGGTTGGACGATCTGGAGAAGGAGAGTGCCTGGATTTGCGCCGATGGCTGGAAGATTCTCGACCTTACCTACGGTTCCAGGGGCTAAGGTGCCATCGGCAATTACAGCAGCTTTGTGGACACAGATACGGCGATTTCCCCATTCAAAATATGAAGTTGGCCAGGGTTCAAAGGCTCGTATTTGACGCTCAAGTTCAATCGCGGATCTCATAAAATCTAGGCGGCCGTCAGATTTCTTTAGCAACGGTGCATACGTGGCTTTTTTCTCATCTTGATTGCTGGGACGGAGTTCTCCCGATATATATTTCGGGATGGTTTCAATGAGCAGCTCTGCTCCCAAACTTGCAAGCCGCTCAGACAAATCACCCCCTGTATCTGATGAATGGATTGCGATATGACGCTGAGAAAGAATGGGACCGGTATCAAGACCGGGATCCATTTTCATAATCGTCACGCCTGTTTCCGAATCTCCGGCTTGGATTGCCGCTTGAATGGGAGCTGCACCACGCCAGCGTGGCAGTAGAGAAGCGTGTACATTAATAGCACCAAATTCTGGGAGACCAAGGACATTTGGGGGTAGGATCTTACCGTACGCGGCTACAACAATGAGATCAGGATTAAGGTTGCGAAGGGTTGAAATGATATCAGGTGATTGCAGGGAAGGTGGCTGATAGATTCTCAATCCTAACTCATCACTGCGTCGCTTTACGGGTGAAGCTCTCAACTTCCGTCCCCGACCGGCAGGGCGGTCAGGTTGAGTAAATATACCAACGATATTATGTTCTTCTGATAGGGCATCTAACGAAGGAATTGCAAATTCGGGGGAAGCCATAAATAGGACGTTCATAGTGTCATCGTAGCACATCCCAGGTCTGTGTGCATATATGTGGATTCAATCACAAGCAGGTAAGTGGAAATAAGTATCTTATAGTAAGGTACACTTTGAAAAACAAGCCGTTGCATAATCGTCACTCACGGGAAAGAACGTATGAATGTAAAGAAATGGATTATCCCCGAACTCCCTTCTGATGCAGTAATAAAATCTCTGCGATCCTTCTACTCGATCGAACAACAGATTCTCTTCAATCGTGGATGCTGGACAGAAGCTCAAGCCAGAACTTTCCTTGATCCGGATGTATCCATAGAAGGCGATCCCTATTTAATCAAGCAGATGAAGGAAGCGGTTAATAGGATCAATCTCGCGCAAGAAGAGAATCAGGAGATCATTATCTACGGTGACTATGATGCAGATGGAGTTACTGCAACTGCATTGTTAGCCGAAGCGCTGAAATCGGTTGGGGCACGAGTCAAAGTCTACTTCCCGGACCGATTTAATGAGGGATATGGGCTGAACCTTCAGGCTATCGAAAGTATCGCCGCTTCGGATGCAAGACTCTTGATCACTGTGGATTGCGGCGTACGAGCAATTGATGAGGTGGCGCGGGCAAATGAGCAAGGGCTTGATGTAATCATCACCGATCATCATCTTCAAGGGGATGCGCTGCCCGAAGCACTCGCTGTTCTTAACCCGCATCGATCTGACGCAACATATCCAAATGAGGGTTTAGCGGGTGTTGGAGTCGCTTATAAGCTAGCACAGGCGATATTTAGAGGAAATGGGCTACCTTCATCCAAAGAGAAAGCTCTTCTCGATTTTGTTGCGATTGGGACAGTTGCCGATATGGTTCCATTGGAGGGCGAGAATCGAGCTCTTGTTAAAATGGGATTAGATGTCATTAACTCAACGCCACGAATAGGGATTCAAGCGTTGATAAATGTCTCCGGTTATCGTGAAGGGGGAATCGATTCCACCGCCATCGGCTTTGGATTAGGGCCCAGGTTGAATGCAGCTGGAAGACTCGAGACAGCGCTCTTCGCCTATAAGTTACTTGTAGAAAAGAATCCAAAGATCGCAAGTGACCATGCAATGAAGCTCGAGCAGTTAAACCAAAAGCGGAAACAGCTTACTCTCGAAGTAGTCGAGCGGGCGAGAGGAACGATTAAAGGCAGGGATAGTGAACCGCTATTGATGGTCGCAGATGCAGATTTTCATGAGGGTGTTGTTGGTCTGGCTGCGTCAAGAATCTGCGATGAATATTACAGACCGACTATTGTTGGTAAAGTAGGTGAGAGATATACGCGTGCGTCTGCGAGGAGCATTCCCGGGTTTAATATAACGGCGGCGCTGGAGAAGTGCGCTGATCTTCTTGAGCGATTTGGGGGACATGAAGCAGCCGCGGGTTTCAGCGTTCGAAATGAATATCTACAAGCTCTTCAAAGTCGATTGGTGTCCATCGCTAAAGAAGAAATGGGTGAAGAGGAATTAGTTCCTGCCATCGAGATTGATTCCGAAGCAGATTTCAGCGAACTGGGGGAAAGAACAATGAAATTTATCGATCGATTAGAGCCATGTGGCCAAGGTAATAATCGACCAGTATTCTGCACCGAGCAAGTACAAATCATGGATAGACGTGCGGTCGGATCGGATAAATCGCACCTAAAGATGACCTTGAGGAAATCATCAAAATCCTTTGATGCCATCGCATTCCGTATGGGGGGGATTATTGAACAGCTTCCGGAGTATATCGATATCGCCTATCGATTAGAGAGGAATACATACCTTGGTTACGAAACCATGCAATTGAATATTGTAGATATTCGATTTCCTGAAGCCAAGGACTCTAATCTATAGAGAGGGTGGTAGCAACTCAGATCGCAGCAATGTCGTTCTGAGAATCCCTTCGGCGTTGCTCAGGATGAACTTCTCGGCGAAGCAGCTCCCCCAAGAACGGTGATCTTAAAGGGATTACCGGGAATCTTCGCTCCAAAAAGCCGCACGGAAGGATCTGCCCGATTAGTTGTTTGGACGGCTAATCAATAAGTCGATACTTTATTAAAGACCAAACTGCCTCGAACGCATCCCCCAATCCGATTTTCTTACCCTCTTCGTACTCGCGGGGATTAAACGTTATCGGAACTTCAAAAATGCGAACCTTCCGCTTGAGTAATTTCGCGGTTATTTCAGGCTCAATATTAAAGCGCTTCGAGCGGAGTGGGATATCTTTGATTATTTCACTCTTGAAGAGTTTATAGCCCGTCTCCATATCTGTGAGGATGCTGTTAAAGAGAAGGTTGGTCATGAAGGTAAGCATTTTGTTTGCCACCATGTGCCAGAACATCGTCACACGGCGAGGTGCACCAAGAAATCTGGACCCATAGACGACATCTGCAAACCCATCGCGAATGGGTTGCAGCAGTGTGACGTAGTCTCTGGGATCGTATTCTAAATCAGCATCTTGAATAAGGATCAGGTCGCCAGTAGCTGCCTGGAAACCCGTTTGAACTGCAGCACCTTTGCCCTGATTCTTTTCATGAAGGATCAATCGAACGAGTTCGTGAGCTGGTGCCAGTTCCTGCAAGAGCTTACGTGTTCCATCTGTAGATCCATCATCGACAATGATGATTTCATCTGCCAGCCTAACGGACATCACTCTATCGAGTAGTGTCTTGATCGTATCGAATTCATTAAATACAGGGATCACCACGCTAAGTTTCATAAGGGCTATTTTACCTCCCGATCTATGTGGGCACAACTTACTATTTGCTCAGAGCGGTATGGGTATATATAATCGGGTTACTCTTATTGAAAAGCATTTATTCTCAGCATTGGAGATTTGTTATGTCTTTACCAAGAAGCCCTGTTAGAGCTGCGACCATTGATGATCGGCCGACAACATCAAATCTTCGTTTTGTCCCTCCGGCAGTGAGTCGCGTATCCGACACCGGTCTATCTCAACTTTGGCTACAAGATTTGGCATTGAAGATCTTATATTTCAGGGGGTATATGACCGGTTTCAAAGTAAGCGAAGCGATGTCACTCCCGTTTGCAGGATTGACGGACCAGATTCTCGAGGTACTAAAACGCGAGAAGTTCGTTGAAGTTAAATCTCAGGTGGGCTTTGGCGAGGGATCTTATCAATATGCTATCACGGGCGCCGGGATTGCACGTGCGAGAGAAGCTCTTGAACGCAGCCAATATGCGGGTCCTGCACCTGTTCCGCTTGCGGTTTATAACGATTCGATTCTTAAACAGAGCCGAGGTAGACCAACAGTAGATGAGCATTCCATGCGATCCGCATTAACCGAACTCGTACTCTCGGATAAAACGTTCAATCAGATCGGACCGGCGGTCAACTCGGGCACATCGATCTTCCTCTACGGACCACCTGGAAATGGAAAGACATCGATTGCGAAAGCAATCGGGAATATCCTCCTCGAAGAGGATATGTATATTCCATACGCCATCGATATTGATGGCCAGGTTGTGAAACTCTACGATTCAGTAAACCATGTTCTTTCCCCAGATGAAGAACACTCAACAGAAGGAACAGGTTCGTTAAAAACCGGATCAAAGAGAGATCCGCGTTGGGTAAGAATCCGTCGACCCTTCATTGTCACTGGTGGTGAATTGACAATGGAGGGATTAGACCTTGTATTTGATGATGTAAATAAATTCTATGAGGGACCGTTTCAGGTAAAAGCTAACGGCGGTGTTTTCTTGATCGATGACTTCGGTCGACAGCAAGTTCGCCCAAGAGACTTACTTAATCGATGGATTGTGCCTCTTGAAAATCGTATTGACTACCTCACGTTGCACACAGGAAGAAAAGTAGAAATTCCTTTCGATGTACTGGTTGTATTTTCAACAAATCTTCCGCCAAAAGACCTAGTCGATGAAGCTTTCTTGCGGCGCCTACGGCATAAGATCGAGGTTGAAGATCCATCCTATGAGGCTTATCGCGGCATCTTCAAGGAAGTTGCCGAAGCTAAAGGTGTTGAATACTCAGAAAGTGGCCTCGCATATCTTTTGCAAGAGTGGTACATAAAACGGAACCGAAAACTGCGAGCTTCACATCCAAGAGATATCTGCGATCAAATCCTAGATATTTCTCGCTACCTCAGTGTTGATCCAAAGATGACAAAAGATCTACTCAATCGCTCGGCAGAAGCATATTTTGTAGAGTTGTAGTATGCCGGATAGACGCAATTGGGATTCCTCTGCCCCGCTGGTGATTGCTCATCGCGGGGCATCTATGTATGCGCCCGAAAATACGCTCGCTGCATTTGATCTGGCCGTAGAGATGGGGGCGGACGCAATTGAATTAGACACAATGTTGACTGAAGATGGCATCCCAATCGTAATTCATGACCATTCTCTAGACCGCACAACAGACGGAATTGGGAGTGTTTCCTCAAGGACGGTAGCGGAACTCAAACTGCTTGACGCTGGATCAGCATTTGACATTAGATTTGCTGGAGAGAGGATCCCGACTTTAGAAGAAGTATTTTCTGCTGTCGGCAAGAAAATCATGATCAATGTCGAATTGAAAAATTACGTATCGCCTTTCGACCGCCTGCCTGAAATTGTAGCTGACTTAGTGAGGGAGAAGTGTCTAACGGATCGAATTCTTTTGTCGTCATTCAACCCCATCGCTTTGCTCAAGGCCAAGAGAGCTTCATCGGAGATCCGCCGTGCAGCTTTAATCGGTACCGGGCCAAAATTCATAAGCGGCTTCATCAAGAATTTTACGGATTATTATGCATTGCACCCAGAGGTATCATTAGTTAGCAAGGGGAACATAATTACGCAGCATGCTGCTGGACATAAAGTGAACGTTTGGACTGTAAACGAAGAATCTGTGATGATGGAATTACTCTCTATGGGTGTTGACGGATTGATTACAGATGTTCCGGACATTGCAAAGAAGGTTATTGAGACAAGAGATCGAGAGATAACAACTGATGGCAGTTGAGCAGTGGACAATTGATGAACTGATATGTACCTGCATCGCGCGACAGGTCAAAGACAACGACGTTCTAGCGCAGGGGATTGCTACACCGCTTGTGGCAGCTGGATACTTGCTTGCATGGCACGCCTATGCCTCGAATGTATATTTTGCGTCAGCGATTGGGCAAACGATATGCAGAACAGCCGCGCCACTGGGGCTAGCGAATGTTGAAGCACTGTGGCTTGATCAGGGAATGATGTCAGTCGGTTTCGTTCAAGCGGCAGCAGATCTGTTGCCGCGCGTTAAACCGAAAGAGTTTTTCCGACCAGGCCAGGTCGATCAAGCGGGCAATTTTAATAACATTGCATTTGGAAAAGATTTCGCACATCCCCGTATGAGGATGCCCGGAACAGGGGGGATACCCGATGTGACGGTGTTTATGGATGATATCTACTTATACGTACCACGACATTCAAAAGTAACTTTTGTAGGCGAGCTGGATTTTCTTTCCGGTCTTGGACATCAACCCACTCGACGGCGAGGCGCTGGTCCTAAGTATTTAATTACGGATTTGGGCGCCTTTGACTTTAGGAACGGAAAGATGCGATTGGTGTCTGTGCATCCGGGGATTCCTGTTGAAAGGGTGATAGCAAAAACGGGATTTGAAATTGAAGTCGCGGAGCCCGTAAGAACCACCGATCCTCCAACACCAGACGACGTAAGATTGCTGCGGGAGACGATTGACCCACTAGGTATCAGGAAGCTTGAGTTAATGTCAGGGCATAATCGCAGAACAGCTTTGCGTAACATTCTGCAAACAGAGATCGCCCCATGACACGATGTTAGGTCGCATTTAAAGATAACTAGCTTGGTTTCGACGAGGAAAAGTCAATGGAGCTGTTTCCAAACCCAGAAATCGGATTATTCAACGGATGGATATTGATTGTCATCTTCTTTGGGGCTTATGGGATCATGTTGATATTCTTCCCTAAAAATGCAATTGCGAGGCTATATGACCGATCGGGACAGAGAAAGCAACCGCTACTCCGCCGCTTATTTGTAGTGATCTTAGTATTTTTATGGATCATTCTCGTGAGTTTGCCCCCCCTGAAAATTGGTGATGTGGTGTTTGTGATAGGGATTTCAATTTATTCCCTTGGATTGATTGGGTTTGTTATTGCCCTTGATAATTTCAAAAACACTCCGGTTGATCAGCCAGTTACAAGTGGGCTCTATAGGATCTCACGTCACCCTCAGCAATTGGCCGTCTCCGTATCCTTCCTGGGGATAGGCATCTGTATCGGATCATGGCTAGCATTTGCATTCATGATCCTTGGTGTGATTGGAGCTCATTTTAAAATCCTCGCGGAAGAGGAAGCTTGCCTGGAACAATATGGTGAGTCGTATAAGAACTATATGGAACGTATTCCTCGATATTTTTTATTCTTCTGAGATGGTTTCAAAATGATTAAGGAATGAAGATGGTTAACAGATTTGGTGTTGAATTTGCTACCGAATTCACCAAATCGTATATGCGGCCTAACCATTTGCTGCAGTGGACCAGGGATTTACGGCAATTGGATATCGAGTAAACATATCCCTGGCAGTTGAGCTCAAGACCGTTAGGCTGCAATTCGTGTTGCCTCATAAGGAAACGGAGAAAGATGGAGTAATTATGGGATCATTTCCAAAATCTATGGATGAATACAGGAAACAACTTAAGAGAGGTTACATCCAAGAGGCCTATCAAGGATTGATGGATTATTTTAGAGATCTAAAGACGCATTTTAAGAATCAATATCCTGATTATTCCGTATCTGGCAGTATTTATTATGGCTATATGGATATGACGTATTTTTCCTTATTCCCAGCATCATTAAAACGTCGTAAATTGAAAATTGCGATAGTTTTTATTCACAACAAATTTAGATTTGAAGTTTGGTTATCAGGGTCTAACAGAAACGTTCAAACAAAATATTGGAAACTGGTGAAAGGAAGCGACTGGCATAAGTACCACCTTGCACTAAATCCAAGAGCCGAAGATTATGTGATAGATCACATCCTAATCGATCATCCAGATTTTGGTGATTTAGGTGCTTTAACTAGACAAATCGAAAGAGGAACCTTGGAATTCATCAGGGATGTTGAGAGCTTCTTGGTTAGGCAAAGAAACTGACCCTTTTAGTGTGCGTACAATTCATGTACCGACACGTAAGTTAGCAGCTTAACCACTTGCTGGAGGCGACCTGGGATGCACCGCCGGAATATGCTTATGGTGGAGAAGATTTGATATCGCATTGAGAGGGTGTTAGGGAATTCCCGGGCGACTCGGCTCGAGGCTGTTATAAGCGTATTCATCAAGGGTATACTACTTCTAATGAGTAAATTGCGGTGGGCACTAATAATCATTCTCCTGGTTGGGCCCTTTAATCTGGGGAATTCTCAATTTAACTCACCCGAGATGGACCGTGCAAGCGAGCTTCTTGCTTCTATGACATCTAAAGAACGGGTGGGACAGCTTTTTATTGTGACCTTTAATGGCTCAACTATTGAATCAAACGATCAGATCGTCGATCTGATTAATAACTACTATGTTTCCGGAATTTTACTAAAACGCGGAAATGATAATTTTGCGGATCACCCTGAAACCCTTAATGCACTACAAATGCTAACCGAAACCCTTCAAGAAAGTCGCTACGAGTCGTCGTTATATGGCGACAATGATAGACAGCTTCGCATAGGCAAAGATGTTCCAGTTTACGTTCCTCTTTTCATCGCAAGCGAAGATCCGGGAAGCAATGAAGGGATTCCTGAGATACTCGAGGGAATATCAAAAATTCCATCTCAGATGTCCTTAGGGGCGACTTGGGATCCAACCTTAGCGTTGGAAGCAGGCGAGATCCTGGGAAGAGAACTTGAATCCTTGGGCATCAATATGATCATCGGTCCTACATTGGATGTGCTTGAGCAGCCACAGATTACCAGCGGTGATATCGGCGTAGAATCATTCGGAGGCGACCCATATTGGGTGGGGCTTATGGGGGAGGAATTTATTCAAGGGCTTCATTTAGGGTCTGATGGGGGGGTGGCTGTAATCGCGAAACACTTCCCTGGTTTAGGAGGCAGCGACCGCCCTATCGAAGAGGAAGTCGCTACGGTCCGTAAATCAATTGAGCAGATCACACAAACTGATCTAGCCCCATTTCTTGCTGTCACAAGTACACAACCTGGGGAGAATCTCTCAACCGCAGACGGGCTTTTAGTAGGGCATATCCGCTATCAGGGTTTTCATGGAAATATTCGCGCAACAACAAGGCCAATTAGTCTTGATCCGCAAGCATTCTCTGCGTTGATGGATCTTGTGCCACTAAATGACTGGCGTGAAGGTGGCGGTGTGACTGTGAGTGATTCGCTCGGATCTGAAGCGATACGACGTTTTAAAGATCCATCAGAGCTGACATTCAGAGCGCATCTTGTCGCCAGGGATGCCTTTCTCGCCGGGAATGACGTCTTGCTGCTTTCCGATTTTCGTGACAATAATGACCCAGATGAGTACACAACAATAGTAAATACGCTTGAATTTTTCACAAATAAGTATGATGAAGACGAGTTATTTTCGGAACTGGTAGATGATGCCGTATTAAAAATATTACGACTCAAGCTGAGACTTTACGGAGGATCTTTCTTTTACCCAAGAGTCGTGAACCATGTGAATATATTTGATGAGACAAACCTGGACATGAGCCTGGCGAATAAAGTGGCGCAATCCGCTGCCACACTCTTAAGCCCTGCATTAGATGAAATTGAAGATCGTGTCGGAGGGGCTCCGAGGATCGGAGAAAGAATAGTTTTTTTTAGTGACGTGCGTAATGTGAACCAGTGTTCAACTTGTGATGACCTTGCGACCATTCCTGTAAATGCATTAGAGAATGCAGTGGTTCGATTGTTCGGACCAAGGGCGGCTGGTGAGGTAGGGACCTGGAATCTGCGGTCCTACTCCATGGCAGATCTATCCTATTTCCTAGGCGAATTACCGGCGGAAATCCCCACTGTTCCTCTAATTTCCAGTGAAGAAATCGATGAAGCCGTGCGCCAAAGCGATTGGTTAATTTTTAGCGTATTGGACAGTAGATCAACAGAGTATGGCGCAAATGCGCTAAAACTTTTATTGGATTTGCGACCGGATTTGGCAAGATCGAAGAAGCTTATTGTATTTGCGCACAATATCCCAAATATTCTTGATGCGACCGATATCAGCAAGATTGATGTCTTCCACGCTCTCTATGACGAAAGCTCACCTTTTATTGATGTGGCAGCAAAACTTCTTTTTCAGGAAGTGAGCGCACCAGGGGCTTCTCCGGTGAGTGTAACTGGAATCGGGTATGACCTAATAGAGGCTACATCACCTAATCCGGATCAAATTATTCAACTTATCATTGATGCAGGTAGTGAAGAAGGAACAGAGGAGCCATCAACTGGATACGGTGTAGGGGATATCCTTCACATCGAAACAAGTGTTATTGTCGATAATAACGGCAATCATGTTCCAGAAAATACGCCTGTAGATTTTATTATTACCCAGCAGGGCGAGGGAGTGTCAACGTTTACTATAAATGCTTTTGCAAAGGATGGAATCGCACGAGCTGATATTGCTCTGGAGCGTACAGGGTTGCTATCCATTACTGCACAAAGCGGAAAAGCTCAAGTGTCTGAGATTTTGCAATTCAATGTGGAGGAAGATGTGCCTGCACAAGCTACATTGATTTCGCCAACCATTTTTCCAACGTTAACAGTTGAGCCGTCGCCGGATTCGCAAAATCCAACCCCAACATCCGAAATGCCAGCTGGAAACGAGGCAGGAGAAACACCGAACGAGAATCACCTTGGATTTATAGGATTAATGTTTGGGACATTGGGTTTAGCAGTTGTGGCGGGTGCGGGGTATGCAAGCGTAAATCGTCAGGAAATCCCTGGTGAAATCCGCCTCAGATGCATCTTGATGCCGATAATCGGAAGCTTATTAGGTTATAACTATTTAGCGTTTGATCTTCCGGGCGCCTCAAGTTTATTTGAAGTGATGGGACCCTTCTCGGGCTTCATTATCGCTGTTATTACTGGGGCATCCGCATTAGTTTTTACTCAGATATGGTTTCAGAAACGCATTAAATAAATGAAGTAACGATTGCAATCAATGCAAGCGCCATTGCAACACCTAGAAAAATCCTATCGATTGGTGACCGAAACAATTCCATTACCTCGACGGGTCGATCTTCGTTATTTGAGTGTTCAACGTATCGATCACGAAGATGTATTTCCTCCAAGGCAAGCATATCTTCTGGCCTTCCGTCAGGATGAAGAGCCATGGCGCTCAGGATTAAATTCTCAAGGCTACGGGGAATAGACGGGTTAATCTCTCTGGGAGAGATGAGTGATTCGGGCATGAGGAACCGTTGCTTCGCTTCAACAGGAGGTGTGTTGGTCATCAGGTGATAGAAAGTTGCACCAAAGGCATAGATATCACTTCTTTTGTCTGTATGCCCGGTATCACCTCCATACTGCTCTAAAGGTGTGTATAAAGCAGTACCACGACCCTGAATAACCGTGATTGTTAATTCATCAGGGACTAATTGCTTCACCAGACCAAAATCGACAAGTTTGATCAACCCTTGGGGATTGAGCTTTAAGTTGCTGGGTTTTATATCCCGATGGATAACGGGCGGATCTTGGTTGTGAAGGTAGACGAGCGCACCCGCGAGCTGTTTGCCCCAAGACAGAATGTCATCTATTTGTAGGAATTGACCATTTCTGCGTGCTTGATCCATAAGAGTCTTTAGATCATCCCCTGGAACGTAATCCATTACTAAATAATCACGATTCTCTTCGGAGAAATAATCCGAGACCTTCGGTAGGGTGGGGTGATCGAGTTGGGCGAGAACTGATGCTTCACGATAGAATTGTGAGCGAGCTTGCTCCAGGATTTCGGCAGGGAGCTCTGAATCTTGCTGAACTTCCTTGATTGCGCAACGGCGCCCTTCAAGACGATTATCGTCTGCAAGATATAGCGAACCCATGCCACCTCGACCGATGAGTTTTTTAATAGTGTAACGGTCTTTAAGAACGTGGCCTGACTTGAGCGGTTCGGGCACTATAACCTCGGAAAGATTTACAGATATACTATGGCATATACTTGTAGAGCGGTATATCTAAGGGTATTCTAATATATAGAAAGCTATTGAATTATACTCTGGATAAAGATATCAGAATTTTCGAAAGACATCATGAAGGATCATACAGAAGAGTTCCCTTTCTTAATCGCACCCGATGGCGAACTTCGAGGCAAGCGCTGGCCATTAGTTAGTTCAACTTTTATTATCGGCAGAGATCAGGATTGCGATCTCGTATTATTGGATAGACAGGTGTCGCGACATCATGCTCGAATTTGCAGAACATCAGAAGGTTACTTATTGGAGGATTTAGGAAGTAAAAATCATACGCATTTGAATGGGGCGAGCATTGATTCAGAAGTATTGCTCCAAGATGGCGATGAGATACAGATAGCGCTTGCGGTCAGACTCACCTTTATCGGTTCGGAAGCTACGCTTCCGCTTTCAGGAGAGGAAGTCGGTCATTTTGGTATTGGTCGGTTGCGAATGGAAGTGCAGGCTCATCGTGTCTGGGTAAACGAAAAGGAAATTGACCCGCCTCTCTCCCCGCCACAATTTCGACTTCTTGAATTACTTTATCGAGGTTCGGGGAAGATCGTAACCAGGGATGAGATTGCTGCGTATGTTTGGCCGGGGACCGATGGCATAGGTGTTTCTGACCAGGCAATTGATGCGCTTATTCGGCGATTGCGAGATCGAATTTTCGAAGTTGACCCTGAGCATAAGTACGTACTAACTGTTCGGGGCCATGGGTTTCGTTTAGAGAATCCAATCCCCTGACGAAGTAAAAAGCCCCAAATAAGGGGCTTTTAGTGGAGATGGCGGGATTCGAACCCGCGTCCGAAGGATTCGGTCATCAGATATCTACAAGCTTGGTCAATCCTTGGTTTTGCTGAGAAGACGTCGATTGACAGGCGTTCTACTCAACTATCCACTGCGAGCCTAAACCCGCTCTTGCAGAACTGTCGTGGATCCAATCCTGCCAGCCCAATCATTTTGATCGCCATCCCTCGCACTGATAGGGCGAAGTTTGAGGCGGCGAGCTCTCCTTGGAGAGCGCTGACCTACTTGTAAAACGCTTACGCGGCTACAGGTAGTGCAGCATAGTCAGTGCGATTGGCACTTGAAAGTGCGCTGAGTTAACGAGTTCGGCGCCTCTCGGCTTGCAATCTGTGACGCTCCACCTCCGTCGATACCATTCATCCCCTCACAGTATTATAGCATACAGTTATGGGCAGCTACAATTATGCGCATAGCCATATATAAACCTATCAACAAATATTTTTATTCATCATTAATGTTTTCAAAGGCTATGCGCAATATTTTATTACCATTTCCCATCGGGAAACGTATTCAACCCGGCGCTCTCGCCGATCTTTTTATACATGGTGACATCGGAATAGGGTTCTTCGAGGATGCAATCATGAATTGCCCAACTCCTTCCCCTTATGCTTCTAGAGAACGAGGACTTTCGAAAGGGCGTAGAATTGTCCAGTTTTAAGAATAGGTCAGAGGAAGGTTGGAATCCCTCATTAATCCGCATCATTAATCGACGACCTTTTTGATAGGAGAAGCCATAACGCTCGAAAACAATCGCGTTATGATAAGAGAGGGGTTCAATGAAGTACACACTATGACCCAGAGCTTGTACGAATTCATCAAAGGCAGGGATTGCATGTTTTAGCAATCGCAGCCCCTGGCGGACCTGGCCGGGTGCTAGCCCGGCGACAAGAGCTTTTTCCTCTTCAATGAGATTTCTGCGAAATACCCCGAATTCGGTTGGCGTACCATCGGGCATTTTGTCCACACCGAATCGTGGAGAGTTTGGATCGTTAACGATGTACAACAATACATGGATTTGCCCATTCATCGTATCCGTGAGGTGCGTATAGAGCAGGGGATCTTGAGCTCCAAATTCGTGTCGCAAGTCAAGTACAACGTCGGTGCTTCCTTCGCTAGATCGCAAGGTGAGAAGTGATCTGCCCTCAGCATCCTTGAAATCAGGATGAATATTAAATTGTTGGAGCAAAGTATTGGGGATGAAACGTGTATAGATTGATTCTTTTTCCTCTGCTGGCAGTTGATTAATGGATGCGATCGAATTTTGTTTCACCGTTTTCTCCTCGCGATAGATCTCTCAATATCACGGGCTGCATCCTTCTCTGCAATTTCTCGGCGTTTGTCATACTTTCGTTTCCCGCGTGCTAAAGCGATTTCCATTTTTGCACGGCCATCTTTTAGATACATTCTTGTAGGCACAACGGTATAACCCCTTTGATGTACTTTCGCATCTAACCGTAAGATTTCTCTTCGGTGCAACAATAGCTTCCTTCGTCTTCGGGGGTCATGATTAAATGCGCTAGCCGCCTTATACGGCGCGATGTAGGCATTCACAAGCCAGGCTTCTTCTCCACTGGTTTGAACATAAGCTTCCTTTAAGCTTACATTGCCCGCTCTCGCAGATTTTATTTCAGTTCCACGCAATACAATACCCGCCTCAAGACGGTCCTCGATAATGAAATCATGTGCCGCTTTTTTATTTCTTGCGAGTGTCTTATACGGGTCCTTCTTAGTCTTGGCCATCTTCGCTCAACTCCCGTAACAATTCTACAGCAACGGCAATATCATTATCCGTTCCCGATTCGGTTTGCTCAACAACGATATCTGGAAGAAGGCCCAAAGAGTCAATAATGTTGCCGTTGGGAGTCAGCCAACGTGCAGACGTCACATGCAGACTGGATCCATCTCTTAAATCCAAGATCGATTGTACAGATCCTTTGCCGAAAGTCGTCTCGCCTATCAATACCGCTCGCCCATTGTCCTGAAGCGAAGCTGCAATCACTTCCGCTGCACTTGCTGTCCCAGCATTTACCAGAATCGCCAGAGGTATCTCTGAAGCCAATCCTTTCTCGTGAGCATAGAATACATGGCTCTCCACTCCACCGCGTTCTTCAACGACGATGAGCCCGTCCTCGAGAAATAGCCGTGATGATTCTATCGAAGAATCGAGCAGACCTCCAGAATTATCTCGTAAGTCGAGAATGATAGCTTTTGCCCCTCGAGTTATTAATTCTTTATAGGCGACCTCAAGTTCGCTTGGTGTTTTTTCGCTAAAGAGCCGAATTACAACAACACCAATCCATTGTTCTTCGGGGAGAAGGTAGTACGTCACCGAGGGTAGGGGGATGATAGCTCGCGTAATTACAAACTCAAGGTTGGTTTGTTGGAGAACCCTTGGGGCTACTGTCAAGTGGATCACGGAACTTTCTGGTCCTCGAATAAGAGTGATGACCGATTCAAGTGGGGTATCTATGTTGATCGCCACATCATCAATGGCAAGCAGTATGTCACCTTCAAGGATACCGGCAACTTCAGCTGGACCACCTGCTATTGGAAAAAGGTAGAACTTGCCCTGCTCTCCTTTAGAGATTTCTGCTCCTATGCCTGCGTATTCACCCGCCAGATCGTTCGATTGAATCTCGTGTTCCTCAGGTTCGACGTATCTACTATAAGGATCTCGCAACACCCCCATCATGCCATGGATCATCCCCCGCTCAAGCTCCAGATCATCAGGCAGGGGATCGAGGTAATGTATCTCCAGGAGTTGTCTAGCTTCCTTTAATAGAGCCATCTTTTCTGAAGCAAGTGGCCAGATCTCGCGCGTAGTATAACCAGCTGCGAAAGAGAGAATTGTGGTCCCAAATAAACCTAAAGCGAGAATTGAAGTCCAGCGTTTTGACATTTAATGCCCTGTATTCTTATCTTCTTCGATCCAAGCGGAATGATAATACAAAAAAACAGATAAACTTTATAAAAAGCAAACGTTTCTACGGAACGATATCAAGGACTATGGAGAAAAAGCCAATCATGGATAGGGGGGTACGAATTTCATATAGCATAATCGCAAATAGAACGTAATAATAAATTGACACTGCAAAGGAATTCCTTTTTCCTGGCCTAGAGTTAGTAAATGGTTAAAGACACAACTCGTTCAACAGAACAAACGGAAGACCGTATTAAAATCCTCGTTGTTGAGGATGATCCTGCAATGCTCATAGCCTTTCAAGATGTACTTAAGGGTGCGGGCTTTGAAGTCCTTTCAGCTTCCAATGGGGAATCCGCACTGGAGCTTCTGACTCACACCCAACCTGCTCTAATCCTTTCCGACATCTCAATGCCAATAATGGATGGCTATGAATTGTTTGAGGCCGTTCGCCAGCAACCGGGAGGGGCAAAGATACCATTCATCTTTCTCACCGCCAGAGGCACAAGGGAAGATATCTTCACCGGCAAATCGTTAGGGGCTGACGATTACATCACAAAGCCCGTAACGACCCAGGAACTGCTGTCGGCTGTTCGAGCAAGGCTCCAGCGCTCAGACGAACTCATGCTTGCCCAGCTAAAGAGCGCATATAAGGACAGTCTTTTTGTGTTGGCTAATGCAATTGAAGCCCGCGACTCCTATACGCATGCACATATGAAGCGATTAAACCTGTATGCCAAGGCCCTCGCTGAACAACTTGGATGGGATGGCGTCAGGCTTGAAATACTTGAGTTCGGCGCCATTTTGCATGATATCGGGAAAATTTACATACCTGAGTCGGTGTTGCGAAAAGACAGTTCCCTCTCTGATGAAGAATGGGTAGAGATGCGAAAACATCCCGAGGTCGGCGCGTTAATGATCCGCGACATCCCTTACCTTGCTCCCGCCATCCCACTCGTTCTACATCATCATGAACGCTGGGATGGCAAAGGGTATCCTGCTGAACTCAACGGCGAGGATATCCCCGAGGGTGCCCGGCTTCTTGCAGTAGCCGATGCCTTCGACGCAATGACATCTGATCGACCCTACCGAAAGGCAATGTCCGGTGAGGCAGCCTACGCAGAGATCCATAATGGTTCAGGAAAGCAATTTGATCCGGGTATGGTAAAGGCTATGGAAAAGTGCTGGGATTTGGGTGTAATTCATCGGATTATGAACAACTCCAACAATACAAGCGATTCTTAACCCCCCTTATAAACACAAACTTCTAAAACAAAATCTAAGAGCATCCATTTCTCACGAAGGTTGTATAATCCCTGCAATCGCAAGCGGGTTTATAAGCTAAATATGTCGAAGATAGCAGTTCTGCGCCCGATGTATGACCGAATTAACTTAGCTACGCGTGGTGGACTCGATATCATCGCACTCTCCATAGAGCGATTCACAAAGGCACGTGCTGCAGCTGTCGCTGCCAGTCTCGCATATTACGCCCTTTTTTCCATCTTCCCATTCTTTCTTGCATTAATTGCTTCCACTAGTTTCATCCTAAAGGAAGCCACCATTCTTTCACAAGTTGCTGAGCTTATCGGAAATTTCCTTCCCATCTCTGAGACTATAATTGAGGATAATCTGCAGACAGTCCTGGCTTTGCGTGGACCGGTCCGCATAATCGGTTTTATTGGTTTAGTATGGGCAGGGACAGGGGTTTTCTCCAGTTTGTTTTACAATGTGAATCTTGCCTGGCCCGATACAAAACCTCGTAACTTCATCCGCAATCGCCTTGCCGGGCTCTCTATCATAACCTTTGTGATCGCACTTCTATCACTCTATATGTTCTTCTCTACCGTCTCCACTCTTGTTTCCCGCTTCGATTTCGCAAAACTAAGTTTCATGTCACCCGAGTTACTGCCAGTCCAATCATTCTTCACTCATTTCTTCTCTTGGCTGCCAAAAGTACTTATCTTCTTCCTTCTCTTTCTATGGGCACCAAACACAAGGGTTCCTTGGCGTGCAGCACTCGTTGGTGCCATCGTGTCGGGTTTGGGCTGGGATATCGCCACAGCAGGTTTCAGCTGGTATCTTACAAGTGGGATCGCCACCTATGAACTTGTTTATGGCTCATTAGGGGCAATCGTCGCCCTCATGCTTTGGTTTTACCTCGTTAGTTTGGTGATACTTTATGGTGCGCATCTCGGGGGAGCAATCACCTCTTATCGCTCCATATCGGAATCGGAATTAGATGAGCCGGATGCCTACTTTGAATAGCCATCTATACACATTTGGCCAACGTAAGGCTATCCACGCATAGAACAAACGTGCGTCCCTCCCCAATGTCAAAACACACCATTTAATAATAGGGACACCTCAAACGGGTAGGGAGGTCCATATCATCTATCTCCACAACGAATAATCAGTATTTAAATAGGTGATCGAGATGGTGGTTTGCGATTCCCATTCAAATTTTACCAACGCATTTGATTGGGGCAGGGGCTTGACCCTTTCGCTATCTTATGCTAAATTCGTTATGCTTATGATAAGTACCATTATAATAACCATATTCTTGGGAATGATTCTCGCTTCTGTTGGTGTAATTATTCAATGACACGGATCTCAATCGCCGATTCTATACAGAATTACCTGGGGACAATTGCGCTTGCGCGCAGCGAAAATACTACTCGGACTTACCGCAATGCGCTTAACGCGTTCCAGGCGATGCTCTACGACATAGGGATCGATCCCGCTGAGACAAATATAGCGGCGGCAAAGGAGGATTGGATCGCTGATTTAGCCGCTGCGCTAAAATCATATGCGCCCGCAAGCGAGCGCCTCTACCTCACCGCGACGGCTGGCTGGTACGAATACCTGGCAGCCGAAGAACTCGCCGATATCAATCTCTCTCGGATGCGGATGCTTATCCGACGTCGTGGGCGCCGTCCCGGCCAGCGTCTCCCCCAATTTCCGCGCCGGCAGATCGAGAATACAATTGAATACGCAAATAATCTCATCCACGCGGCTGTGAATGATGAACGAGACCGCCTGCGTAACCTTCGCGACCGCGGGTTTCTGCTAACACTCGCCGATACAGGCCTCCGCGTTCATGAGGCTTGCAGCCTGCGCCGTGCAGATATCGATTGGAATGAAGGGCGCGCGATTCTAATAGGTAAAGGCGATCGGGAATCGATCGTGCGTTTCTCCTCACGATCTCTTGCTGCGCTGAAGGATTATTTGCGAATAAGAGCTGAACTAGACGGAAGCAGCGGCCGCCCTCTTTCTGCGCTTCCACTATTTGCCCGCCACGATCTTGGTGCTGGGAAGAAAGTATTGCCAATATCAACGACAACTGGGCGTGCGATCGTCCACAAACGTGTCTGTGAAGCACTCGGCTCTGAAGCCACCGGCACAATCACACCCCACTCATTCCGGCATTACTTCGTAACGACAGTATTGCGTGGCTCTGGCGGCAATCTGAAGCTCGCCCAGGAACTAGCTCGGCATCGTAACATCGCCGTTACACAGCGCTATGCCCATTTATCAGACGACGAGCTGGATCGTGGCTATCATGATATTTTCGAGAAGTGAGAAAGCAATATTTGTGTGATTACTTTCTAATTCGAGGTTGAAGCACCCCTCTACTGCTCCATTCGCTCATTGTGGTTTTATGGCTATCTCTCCGACACACTCCGGGTACTTTGCGATAACACCTTTGTAATAGCCGCGTATCTCCTTAAAGTCTTCCTCGATATCACCCGTTGTCGCCATCAATGGACCAATACCACCAACTTTGCGGTCATAATCCAAAAATGCGAAAGCTATAGGAACTTCGGCTTGATGGGCAATATGGTAGAAACCGGTCTTCCAGTACGCAGTGTTTGCACGGGTCCCTTCAGGGGTCATCCCAACAATGACTTGCTCTCGTGAACGCATTAACTTAACCGTCTGTTGGACCATATTTTGACGAGTACTGCGCTCGATGGGGATACCTCCCAACCGTCTTAATAGCCCACCCAAAGGCCAACGAAAGGCTTCCTTTTTTCCGAACCAGTTAACCTTTAATCCGATAGCGAAAATTACCCCGAGGATGAAAATTAAATCCCAATTGGAGGTATGCGGCGCCAAGATCGCAACAAACTTTTTGGGCAATACATGAATATCCCCTTCAGTCTTCCATCCCACTAATGCGATGAACCATATAGCAAGTGTTTTTAGAAGAGTATTCACTTTTGGAGGTCCTAGCCCTTCATTCATGACCACTTTTATTATCCCTCATTTCTAAATCATCGGCCCAGGTTGATCATGGCAAATGTCAGTTGGTGGTAAATCTTTCCAACTTGCATAACAAAAACCGAACATATGTTCTATTGCGCCAGACCCTGCCCCATCATAGATCACCGCAGGAATTGCACCTATCTAAATCGGGTACTCCATAAGGACTTGCTTCGCCGCCGTTACTGAAACAATGGCTCCTTAATCAACGATGCAAGTCTCAGACACTCACGTGAATTAAGCGCCCGGATTGAGTCGAGATCTAAGTACAGTTTGCTTACGGATTATCGATGCGAGTACTCCACCGCTATGGTTGAAGTAGGCGCGATTGTACTGCCGAATTGTCGCGACAACCACTACTCGTTCACGATAAGCTTAGCGAGGATCTGCGCAGGGTGCAGCGCTTGGACACCCGCTCCATCATGAATTTGCGTTCGGCACGAGAGCCCTGAAGCAGAAATCTGCACACCTTGCCGTAAACCTTCACGCACTGCGGGCAATAATCTATCCTCCGCGATCTCCATTGAGATGGGGTAATGTTCAATTTCATAACCGAACGCCCCGGCCATCCCGCAGCATCCTGAATCTATCTCCTCGACATCAATTCCAGCCGCTTCAAACATCGCATCAGATGGCGCTGAGCCTATCAAAGCTTTCGCATAACAATGATTGTGGAATAAGACCGAGGCATCCGCTTCCCGGAATTGAATTCTATCGATTGGGCGCGAATCTGAACTACACGATCGGACGAGGAATTCTTCAAAGGTAAATGAATTCTCGGCAAGCCGTTTAGCGCGCGGATCGTGCGGGAAGAAATCCAGGTACTCATCTCGTAGTGTAATGAGACAAGATGGTTCCAGGCCAATAACTGAACCCCCTGCTTCTATATAGGGCGTAAGAGCGCGGATGTTTGTCTCGGCAAGCGCTTTCGCCTCCCTCAATAGCCCCTTTGAGATCATCGGCCTCCCACAACATACCTGCTCGGAGACCAGTTCAACTCGATAGCCAGCAGCTTCCAGCACTGCCACCGCAGCGATGCCCACTTCGGGATACTGATATTGAGTATACGTATCCAAGAAAAGGACGACGACTTCTTTGAAATCTGGTCCTTTATGCTTGGAGAACCACTCGCTGAAGGTCACTCTCGCAAAACGCGGCAGAGTCCGTTGCCGTGCAATCCCCAACAATTTCTCTTGCATCCACCGAAATCCCCTCAGTCGGGCGGAGATATCAAGGACTGCTGCAAATACGCTTCCAATACGCGAGAGCTTGGCAATATGAGCAAAAAGAAAATCACGCAGAGGTAATCCATGTTCTTCATGATAAAGCGCCAGAAACTCTGATTTCAACCGAGCCATATCCACGGCGGTGGGACATTCCGCCTTGCAGCCTTTGCAAGCCAGGCAGAGGTTAAGGATCTCATACATCTGATGGCTTGTGAGCGATTCAAACGGTAATTGTCCACTGATCGCGGCACGGAGTGCATTGGCTCTGCCGCGAGTTGAGTGCATTTCATCCCGTGTAACCTGATAAGACGGACACATCAGGCCGTCCTCTTTTCGACATACGCCTGAGCCGGTGCAACTCTCTACCGCAGATGCGAAGCCCCCCTCTCGAGAGTATGAGAAGAATGTTACCGGAGAGTCAGTTCGATACGCTTCACCATAACGGAGATCTGAAGTTAGGGAACCTTCGCCTCCAAATCCGCTGGAAGCTGGTACGACTTTTCCAGGGTTTAACACTTCGTATGGGTCGAATGCCTCTTTCACTTGACGGAAGGCGCATGCCAACTCTTGTCCAAAGAGGCGCTCGTTATGCTCCGTATGGGAAAGACCATCCCCGTGTTCCCCCGAGATGGAGCCCTGCATTTCGATCACCAAATCTACGATAGCATCTGCGATGCTGCGCATTCTCTCCACGCCCTCTTCTGTTTTTAGATTAACCATGGGTCGAAGATGAAGGCACCCGGCGGAGGCATGGGCATACCATTCTCCTGTTGTTCCATGCTCTTGTAGAATGGTGTCCACCTGTCGCACATAATCCCCCAACTTCTCAACCGGCACAGCCACATCTTCGATGAATGAGATCGGTTTTGTATCTCCGGGTATGGACATTAGAAGCCCCAGTCCTGCTTTCCGCACTTCCCAAAGATCAGCCTGATCATCCTCGCGCTCCAGCAGTACACCTCCGGTAAGTCTCTTCGCGTACGAAATCGCCTGCTTTTTGCTCTCACCAGCGTACTCAACAACAAGCAATGCGGCAGGGTCTCCATTTACGAAATCGATTTTGCGTGCATATGCGGGGATCTCGCGAGCGCGTGTCAGCAACATCCGCGGGAGAATTTCAACGGCATCGGGTTGTGTCTCTAGTATCTCCGGGGTGACATCGGCAGCTTCACTGACGCTATCGAACGGCAACACTCTTAAAATCGTCGCTCTTGGTTTCGGGACAAGCCTGAGCTTGGCCCGTCGGAGAATACCCAATGTACCTTCTGAGCTGCAGAGTAAGGGAGCTAGATTTAACCCCGCGGTTGGTGGGTATGGATTTGCTTCATCAAACCACACAGCTGGGGACCCCGGTGAGTAATCGATGAGATAATTAAGGCTATAGCCGGATGCCCGTCTCCATGTCCGTGGCCACCGTTCACGGATGACTTGGCGATGAGTATCGAGGATTGTAAATACTTTGCGGTAAATTTCTCCTTCGAGGTTCTTGCTCGCTTGCTTCGTTTTGAATGAATGTGGTTCGAGTGGTGTAAACGTGGCAACCGACCCGTCACTTAATACCACCTTGGCTTCAAGCAAATGATCGCTAACCATCCCATACCTTATCGAATGTGCCCCTGTGGCGTTGTTGCCGATCATTCCTCCAACCGTCGCTCGATCTGCGGAGGCTGGATCAGGTCCGAACATGAGACCGTGCTCAGCTGCTCTACGGTTAAGTGTTGCCAATACAACTCCCGGACCGACTTCAACCGAAGGATCCCCGGGAGAGAGCGTGTGGATGTGATTCAAGTATTTTGAACAATCGAGGATTAGTCCATACCCGAGTGACTGCCCAGCCATACTTGTGCCTGCCCCCCTGGCAATTACCGATACGCCATATTCCTTTGCGATCTCTACGACAGCACAAATTTCATCTTCATCCTTTGGCAGGACAACACCAAGAGGTTCGATCTGGAAATTCGACGCGTCGGTGCTGTAAAGAACACGCGAATACTTATCAAACTGCACCTCACCTTCAAGACGCACTTGAAGATCTCTCTGCAATTCGATAAGCACCTTCTCTGAAAATTTTTCCATGCGCAGGTTTAACTTAGGGTCTGAATAATGTCTGCAGATACAAAATTAGCAGGGGATTATAATCGTTCTAGTCGGAGTAATCCTGTCCTTCCGACTCAATGCTGTCAGACAGAAGATAAGGACGAAACTCTTTTTCAAGACGCTGTGGCAGCCTTCCATTTATCACAACTTGTTCGCGATCGTAGGAAATACTAGCAATTTCACCGTAATCATGGAAAATGCTGATTAAGCGACCCTCCTTATACGGCAATTCAACGGTAACTTCATACGAGTCATCGAAGATTTCTTGCTCTATGACCCCCAATAAAGTGTCCACGCCATCCCCGGTAAGAGCAGAAATTGGAACGGCGCGTTCGAAGGCATCTACCTGGTCGAATACATTTTCATGATCAGGCAGCCGATCAATCTTATTTAAAGCAGTAATCATTGGAATGCCCGAAACTTGTATCTCCTCAAGCGTTACCTGGACCGCCTCGGCTTGAGAAGCAGCATTTGAATGCGTAATATCGACGACGTGAAGCAGTAAATCTGCTTCATGGATCTCCTCCAGGGTTGCTCTGAACGCAGCGATGAGTGCCGTAGGCAGCTTCTGAATGAAACCCACGGTGTCCGTAAAGAGGAAAGGATGCCCTTTCGAAGAAGTCACACGACGGGTTGTAGGATCAAGTGTCGCGAATAACTCGTCGGCCACATAAACTTCAGCATCTGATAGGTAGTTTAATAGCGTTGATTTACCTGCATTTGTGTAGCCGACCAACGCCACCGTGGGGATCGCAGACTGTTTCCTGCGCTCTCTGTGGCGACTACGATGTGCACGGACCTTCTCTAATTCGCGCTTCAAACTGGCGATCCTACGTCGGATTACGCGACGGTCAACTTCAAGCTGGGTCTCGCCTGGTCCACGAAGTCCCACACCGCCAACAGACCCGGATCGTCCTCCGCCTCCACCTGCCTGCCTGGCAAGGTGGGTCCACGCCCGAGTTAGTCTTGGTAATTGATACTCATATTGCGCCAACTCGACTTGAAGAGCACCCTCGCGCGTTTGTGCGTGCTGAGCAAAGATATCAAGAATCAGCGCGGTGCGATCAACGATTTGGACTGCTTCCCCAAACTCCTTCTCTAGCTCTCTCTGATGTCTGGGATTGAGCTCATCATCGAACAGCACAATATCTGCGACGAGGTCCCCCGCAAGCGCTTTAATTTCCTTGATCTTCCCTGATCCCAGATACGTTTTCGGATTGGGATGCTCAAGAGTTTGCCGTGCCTGACCCACAACGCCCAATCCAGCTGTCTCCGCAAGAAGTGCGAGTTCTTGAAGAGAATCGTCAATCGTAAGCAAACTGGGCTGATTTCTAATAGTAAGACCGACTAGGAACGCTCGTTCCTGGGGATGGGTTGTTGGTATTGCGACCTTACTCATCACTCGCACCCTGCCGATGTCCAAGTAAGCGCGCGGTCAGATCATCCGGTGGTGACTCTCTGGAGGGAAACATCAGGTGGAAGGTGCTGCCTGGGCAAAGCTCCTTATCAAAACCCTGTGATTCGACCCATATTGCGCCGCCATGCGCTTCGATAATACCTTTTGCCAAATGCAGCCCAAGGCCCGGACCGGGCACCACACCATCATCTCTGACAGGCTCTGATTGCCGCCCCGATCCGAACTTCTCGAAAATCATCGCTTGTGCGCTTGGGTCTATGCCAACACCTGTGTCGGCAATCGTAAGCTCGATAAAGCCCGGAAGCATTCTTCCATTCACTAAGATCGAGCCCCCTTCTGGCGTAAACTTCACGGCATTGTCAAGCACAATGATAATTGCCTGCAGAAGCCGTTCGGGATCAACGAATATTGTTTTTTCCGCTGAAGGGAATACGTTTACGTCCAACTTCTGTGAACGCTCAACAGCAATAATTCCAATCTCTGCTTCTGCCTTTTCAAGAAGTTTTTTAATCTGCACAGGTTGATAATGAAGCAATAACATCTTTGTATCAACCATAGAGATATCAACCAATTCGTCTATTATGTGTCTCAATTTCTGAATACCAGACTCCACGCCAGACACTAATGGTCCGCTCTCCAAGTCTCCGCCCATCAGGAGTTCTTTGAGCATTTCTGTATAACCCTCGATAAGTGTTAGCGGAGTCCTCAGTTCTTGAGCTGCGACGGTCACGAAATTCGACCGAGTATCTTCGAGCAGCGAAAAAGCCTCTTGGATCTCATTCTGACTAGTTGTGAGCTTCTCAATAATCGCCGCGAATTCCCGATAAGCGGCGTATTCAATAATTTGACAAAATTGGGACTCAAGATTGTTTTGATACAGGAGCGCGATCTCAGCATCTAAATTCTTCTGGATCAAGGCAAACGCTGTATTCCGAAGGGCATGCAGCGCGGAGACGATGCCTCGCTCTTGGTACGCGCTTAATGCTTGCTCAACCGAATTAAATTCTATCGGTGCATCAAAGAATCCATCGATACGTTTTTCTAGAACACTAAATTCACCAGTAAGTATGGCATCAAGGATGGCATCGAGGAGGTTTTCAAGTTCCTTAATTGAAATCGCCGGGTGCTTGCTATCAATCGCGAGCATCCTTCCAGATTCATCCACCCAGTCCTGTCGGTGCTTAAGGAAAAATTCAACGGTATTAATCATTGGGTATTCATCATTCGAAATTATGCACTCCAAATCTCCGCAAAACCAATTAAGTTTACTCAGATTTATTAGTATGGATACATCTACCGCATACTCAGTGTTGGTTCTCCAGCCAATACTCTAACGTTTGCCCGACCTGCTCCAGGCTATCTGCCGATACCTTATCAACCGTGTCACTGATCGTGTGCCAGTAAGGGTACTCGAAATCTATGATATCAACAGCGGGGACACCGATTCGAAGAAAGGGCAAATGATCATCGATTATTGAATATTTTGGAGCGTCTACAAATGCTTGGTGACCTAACTGATTCGCTGTATTCCAGATCTCTTGCACAAGGTTGGGATCAGAATATCTCTCGATAAATAGCTGGAGATCCCGATCCCCGACCATGTCGACAATCACTGCCGCTTCTAAGTCTTGGGTGAGATTATCAGCGAAGAAAGATGACCCAACGATCCATTCCCACCCGCCAATATTTCCGCTGTCTTCGGCATCAAAAAACACAAGCCAAACCGGATGTTTTAACTGACGGACATCTAATACGTGGGCCAATTCTATCAGAATCGCGACTCCCGATGCGCCATCGTTTGCACCCGGGACTGGCGCCTCTTGACTCGTGGGATCCCGATCCGCGCAAGGTCTGGTATCGTAATGCGCTCCAAGCAGAATTGGCTTACTGCTGTTATCACCTTCCGATTTCGCAACAATATTCATCAGCGGAGTTCCAAGATACTCGAATTGCTGGATTTCGACCTCCCATCGCTCTGATTCCAGTTGTTCGATGATCCAGCCTGCCGTTCTCCTGCTTGCTTTACTTCCAGGAATACGGGGTCCAAACGCTACTTGATTTTCTACAGATATCAGTGCCCGCTGACCTTCAAATTGGGTATCTTTAGCAGATGGAGAGCACGAAGCGAGCGCAAACAACAAAACCACGCTTAAACTGCGCATAGCCTTTGTAATTATCAATGAGCAATGTAAAGTATCGTTGTTGGAACACATATGGCTATGCGCAATTTTCCTGTATATTTTCAAGATATTCTGCTAATACTGACGCTGACCGTTCCGCATAAGCGCTTGCGCGTTCGCGTCGATTCCGTTTCCGGCCATCATCCAGCGGCACCATCAAACCGAAGTTCGCTTTCATCGGCTGAAATAGTTTTTGATCCGCATGCGCTATGTAATGAGCTAAGGATCCAAGCATGGTCTCTCTAGGAATTACCAAAAGCTCATGACGCTTAATTAATCGAGAGAGATTTATACCTGCCAATAACCCCGTTGCGATATTCCCTAAATAACCTTCCACACCAGTAAGTTGGCCGGCAAAGAAAAGATCGCTCCGTCCTCGATGCTGCAAGTTCGATCCTAGCTGCGTCGGCGAATTCAAAAACGTGTTCCGGTGCATTTGACCATAACGTTGAAAACGCGCATTTTCCAAACCAGGAATCATCCGAAAGACATCCCGTTGCTCTTCGTATTTTAAGTTAGTTTGGAAACCGACCATGTTGTAGAGGCTCCCCGCTAAATTGTCTTGTCGGAGTTGAAGAACTGCGTACGGCCGCTTCCCGCTCCTAGGATCTATCAACCCTACAGGACGCATAGGTCCAAAAGCCAGACTATCCCTGCCTCTCTCGGCAATAATTTCAACCGGTAAACATCCTTCAAAGTAATGATACGCACCAGCGCGTACCCCATCCTGGATTTCTTTTTCAAAGCTCCTGAGAGGGATCCTTTCCGCCCGGAGCAAGCTGTCAATGAATGCTTCATATTCCTCTTTGTTCAATGGGCAGTTGATGTAATCCCCCTCCGCGCGTTCTCCTCTCTCATATCGCGAAGCGCGGAAAGCGACCTGCATGTTGATGCTTTCAACGTCGATAATTGGCGCAAGGGCATCGAAGAAATAGAGATGATCCTGATCAGATAAACCGCCAATCGCCTGCGCCAGTGAATCTGAAGTCAAAGGACCGGAGGCGATGATTACAAACCCCTCAGGGATGGTCTTTACTTCGCTGCGCACAATCTGGATCTGGGGATGCTTTTCAATTTGCTCTGTTACATCTCGTGCAAAACGCTCACGATCTACCGCTAAGGCGCCCCCTGCAGGAACTGCGTTCTGCTCTGCGCAGATCAATACCATTGAGCCCAAAGTTCTCAGCTCGGCCATGAGAACACCAGAGGCGCGATCTGGCAGTTTGGATCCGAGCGAATTGGAGCATACCAACTCTGCAAGCGATCCTGTCTGGTGCGCTCCAGTCGAGATATCAGGCCGCATCTCATAAAGCCGAACCCTGATACCGCGCTTCGCCAGCTGCCAAGCCGCTTCGCTGCCAGCTAACCCTCCTCCTACCACCACAGCATCTGTATTCATCTTGCGATTTTATCATGCCAACGATGGCATAGTTCTTGCAACATAATTGCCAGCAATGTCCAGTCGATGTATACTCACCCGAGAGGCGCACTATGTTCCGTCAGATCCAAGACCAATCTCTTAGACCACTCACGACAGCTCACCTTGCTCAAACGATGAGCCTTCTTGTTTTATCCAATCAGGAGCTGCACGATCGAGTGATCACAGAACTTGCATCGAATCCTGCGTTGGAGCTTCTTGACGAGCGCATCTGCCCGGGATGCCATAAGCCCCTAAGCAATGCCGGACCCTGCCCCGTATGCAGCCGGCAGGCTGAAGGCGAAGAACCAATTGTATTTCTCTCCCCTCGGGATTCCTACCGACCATCCAGAAAAAGAACACTTGATGATCAACCGCTGGAGCAAGAACCCGCAGCCCCAGAGGATCTCTCAATTTTCGTCATGCGGCAACTTGCCGCGGAACTTAAAGAGGAAGATCGGCACATTGCAGTTTACGTCCTTGACAGCCTTGATGAAGATGGCTTCCTGACCAGCCCCCCGCCCTACATCGCACAAGCCACTCGTTCCAATCTACCTCAGGTTATGAGGGTCATCGACTTGATACGTAAAGCGGACCCCGTCGGTTTGGCAACTAATGGTCCTCGAGAAACGCTTCTCGTTCAACTCGATCAGTTAGGTGATGGCGGAGAACCGCGCTGCGAATTGGCACGCCGATTACTGAGGGAATCCTTTGCGGAACTCGGTCGTAAAGAATTCGACAAGATCGCTCACAACTTCGAAGTCAGCCCTGCTGCAGTAAGAGAAGCCGCCACATTCATTCACGACAACCTAAACCCTTACCCCGCGCGAGCGTACTGGGGATCCGGACGACAGCCGCAATCTGGCGACTCGAATGTTTACCACACCCCTGACGTCATGATCTCACGCAACCCCTCTGATGAATCTGGGCCACTGATGGTTGAAATATTCTCGTCGATTTCGGGCTGGCTTCGGGTGAACCCTCTTTTCCGGCAAGCCATGAGGGAAGCGGATGAAGAGCAGAGCGATGAGTGGTCTGAGCATATGGAAAAGGCGAATCTCTTTGTGAAATGCATTCAGCAGCGCAATAACACAATGCAACGCCTGATGGGCTTGCTAGTATCACAGCAGAGTAGTTTTATTTTAGAAGGCGCTCGCCACCTCATACCCATGACGCGAGCCCAAATTGCAGAAGAGATCGGCGTCCACGAATCCACGATCTCAAGAGCAGTAGCGAATAAATCAGTCGCAATGCCCAATGGCAGAATAATTCCTCTTGCTAAATTCTTTGACCGCAGTCTCTCGGTGCGTGATCGTATCATAGAGATCGTCGAAAATGAAACCAAACCACTTACAGACGATGAGATCGCCTCGCTTTTACACGAGGAAGGGATTAAGATAGCACGTAGGACTGTCGCGAAATACCGTGCGGTTGAGAATATTCTACCAGCTCGGTTGCGGGGTGCAAGAAAACTATCGCAGGCAGCCTAAGGTGTAATCTTTGGCAAAGGATACTTCACCCACCAATCCGATCTCACGTTTATTTAAGGCTGACCCCTACCGCGAGCTTTTCCTCTCCCTCGCTGATACTCTAGACAACTCCGTCCTGGTATTATCCGGGGCGGAATCGCGTCTACTCACGTGCAACCATGAATTCCTGCTTCTCTCCGGTTACGCCCGAAAGGATCTCGACGACCTAAACCCATCCGCCCTTTTTCCCGGCGAAGAGGGTCACGTTATGCTCAAGAAGATCCTTGACACATGGGAGAACCCAGACTGCACACTACAAGATGTTCCACTGCAGACACGCACAGGGGAAGTCGTCCTCATTGATCTTGAAGCACACCCGATCGCTCCTCCCCGAACAGCTGTCCTTCTTCTGATAAAACCCGCGAGTGCTCGCTCACAAATAGAGCAGCGTAAACTTGCTGAAGAGACTCTCTTACGCAGCTTGGAGAACATTACAAACTTGATGCTGATGGGAGGCACCTCCGCGGTGCCAACAGCACTCGAGCTCTGTCTTGAACCACTCTTCGCGTCATACACCGCAATATATAGGCTTTCGGCAAACTCGCCTGATTACTTTATCGAAGGTACGCTGCCCCCCGAATTCCCAGAAACGATCCCTGCCGACGCAATCGGCAATTTACAGGTATTTTCCTCTTGGAGCCTGGGCCAACGCCCTGAGGGCGAATTACAGCGTGCCGCGAGAACCGCAGAACTCACCCACTTGAAGACTGCACTGATTGGTGATGATTCCGCTTGGATCGGCATTTTCATCGTCGGCTGGAAAGAGGAGATCGCGCTAAGTCCCGACATCGATCCGCTGATCCGCATCATCGCCAACCTCCTCCACACTGCCATCTACCTGAGCCAGCTTCGAGCCACCCTCACCGAAGGTGATACCTCCATGAACGAGCTTGAGGCGGAGATCACAAGCCAATTCGAGGCCATTTCCGATGTTCTGATAACTGTGGACTCTTCGCTCACTATAACAAGAGCGAATTCGGCGATAAACCGCCTGCTCGGTTATCACCCACCCGAAGTAATAGGTCTTGCGATCCAGGATGTCCTTGTAGGTCCCGAGGATGTGACAACCACGATCCTTGACGCGCTGGGACACAAGCGCACGGCAGAACGCTCAAGACTCATACTCCACCACCGTGATGGCACGCGCCTGCCAGTCCATTTACGGGTTGCTCCTCTGGCTGGAGCTGCAGACGGTCAATTTCTCATCGCCCTAGGTGATCAATCCGAACAGCAAGCAATTGAAGATCAAACAGAAATCCTGGCCCAGAGAGCCTTGCTCGGCGAAGTCACCGCGATTTTCGCTCACGAAGTGAGGAATCCCATCAACAACATATCCACCGGGGTCCAGCTTGTAGCCTCGCGCCTCGGTGAAAATCACCCACAATTCGAGGCGCTGGGCCGCATCCGGGCGGAGTGTGTTCGCCTCGATCAACTCATGAGCGACGTGCTCTTCTTTGCCCGCCCACTTCAACTGAAGATGGACCCTCTAGATCTCGCTGAGCTCCTTCAGAGAGTGATTACTAGATGGGCGCCTCGCTTTAATCAAACCGGCACTCACTGCCATACTTCATACGATCCTGATACACCTCTCGCATCGGTGGATCCGAGGACACTTGAGCGAGTCATCGTAAACCTAGTCAGTAATGCTCTTGAAGCCATGACTGAAGGCGGCACACTCTCAATTAGTCTTGCACCAATAGGTCCTGCCCAAGATTGCATGATCGAGTTGAAGGTCGCGGATACCGGCCCAGGCATCCCCCCTGATAAGATCCACCGGATATTTGATCCCTTTTTCACTACGAAAAAGGACGGGACAGGTCTCGGGTTAGCGATTAGCCGACGCATAATAACAGCACATAAAGGGACAATTCAGGTCGAGAGCTTTCCTGATGCAGGTACTGTGTTTACAATTCACCTCCCATCTGCGGACCTTAGTTCCAAGGAGTGATGAATGACCGCAACGGTATTGATCGTTGACGACGAAGAGACCGCCCGCAACTTCATCAGCGAAGCGTTGACGGATGCTGGCTTTGAAGCAATCGAAGCGGGGACTCTGGCGGAAGCAAATAAAGCGATCGACAAGGGTGTAGGGGATATCATCCTGCTCGACGTTATGCTCCCTGATGGATCCGGTTTATCTTTGCTTGACCGCCTCGCCCTTGAAAATCCCCGACCACCAGTGATCTTGATCACTGCTTTTGGAGAGATTGATACAGCGGTCGATGCGATGAAGAAAGGTGCTCTAGATTTCCTACAAAAGCCCCTTGATCTAGATCGCTTGCTTCAAGCTATAGAGCGATCATCAGAGGTTGTGGGACTGCGTCGGGAGCTTGATCTCCTGCGTCGGACTTCAATTTTGGAAACGGAGATGGTCATTGGTGAGACACAGATCATGAAGCAGATCATGCACGAAGCCGAACGCGCGGCCCAAGCATCAGTCTCTGTCATGATCACAGGTGAAACCGGGACCGGCAAGGAAGTCCTCGCTCGGTCGATACACAGCTTCGGGCCACGTGCAGATACGCCTTTTATCCCGATTAACTGTGCTGCGCTGCCGGATACGATGATCGAATCGGAGCTTTTTGGACATGAAGCAGGAGCCTTCACCGGCGCGCAAAAAAAGAAGCCGGGATTGATCGAGATTGCCGACGGCGGCATCCTCTTCCTGGACGAAATCTCCTCAACTAAGCAGGAAATGCAAGCCAAGCTGCTGCGAGTCTTGGATGAGCAAAAATTCAGACGAGTTGGCGGAGTAAATGAAATTGGCGTTGACGTTCAAATCATCGCCGCTTCGAATCGGAACCTCCCGGTCATGATCGAGGAGGGAACCTTCAGAGAGGACCTCTACTATCGGCTGAAGGTAGTCGATCTTCACCTCCCGCCTCTTCGTGAACGAATTGTTGATCTCCCAGCGCTTACAGGCAACTTCATCCGCCAAATCAACCTCCGTGTTGGCGGCATCGTAGAGGGAATCACACCGCGCGCACTTGACGCACTTAAAGCTCACTCATGGCCCGGTAACATCCGTGAACTCCGTCACGTGGTCGAGAGAGCAATTCTATTTTGCGACGAGGAAAACATCGATCTCGCTCATCTCCCCCCTGACATACAAGATCTCGCTTCCTGAACTCTTTGGCACGCTACTTGCAACATTCGCCTTCAGACGCATAACCTGGAGGCGAAAATGATTCCCCTTACATTTGGCGATGTTCAAATCCTCATAGCTGCAACCATCTTCATCTTGGGCTCCTTATTGGTACTCATCGGGGCTTTGGTTTTAGTCAGCCGAGGCTATTCCCGAGAGGTGCGGGCCTTGGCGGCTCATACCGCTAGGCTTGGCCAGAAAGGTATTGCCCAAGAGGTAACAGGACTTGTTAACAGTGCCACAGAGCTCGTCGCTTCTCTCAATAGTCTGGTTCGGACCGCAAGCGGGATAGGGATCATACTGATCTCAGTTGGATTAGGCTTGTTGTACGCAGGCTATTGGATCATTCAGCAAATCAGCTGGCCAATCTAACCGACTGGATGGGTACTATGCTCAATGACGCGGAAATATTGCAGTATTTAAGCCGGGTCCTGAACGAAGACGATCTCTCCAGCGCAATTAGACGGATCCTGTATGTGCCAGAGGCGTGGAGCGAGGTTCACAAAAGCGAATTCCTCACCCTGGCTCTGGAGAAGATCGATCGCGCTGGTTGGTCCCCCGCCACTCTCGCTTCTCTAGCCCTCGGACAATCATCGTTATCTAAGGCGTTGGATTCTCTCTCCTCTGAGCAAGAGAGTCGCATCGCCCATTTACTGGAATTGGATGGTGCTGCGGAGAACAAGAACCTTGTGGATACCGCACTCCTCTCTGTCACACTTCTGAGAATCGAGACCGATGAAGGGCCAGGTGGGCTGACTGAAACGATACTAAGAAGCACAGATTTCTGGGCTTCGGCACTTTGCTGCGCGTGGCCATATCTCGAATTTGGGCAAGAAATAATCAATGCACTTATCCGAGAAGGAAGTCAAGCTGCCATAGCGCTTGTCATACAAATATTGCACGCGAACATGGATGTCAACCGTGCTGTTGAGATTCTTTCAAATCTTGACCATGAATCGACTCAGCGGGTATTGATCAGTTTAAACCTCAGGCACGAGGATGAGTTGTTCCTGGCTCTTTCAGAATCGATCCGTGATGACCTTCACCCTAATCCAGTAGATGGTCACCAAGATCCGAGCGACCTTTCAGAACAGGCAATCATTCTTGCCGCATCAGGGAATTCCGCTGATGCGCAAAAACTCGTCTCTCAAGCCTGGGACCGAACCACATTGATCTCAGCGGAGGTCGCCGATCGTTTGGCTGATATTGCCAAAATGGATAATGACCCGGTTCTTGAAGTGGAAGCGCGCAAGCAAGCGCTGCAATTAAAACTCTCGCCGCGACGGCGCGCCGAACTGGCGAAAGCTTACGTTCAAATAGATCGCCATCAAGATGCCCTCGATCTACTCCAAGAACCCGCGACGGCAGAGGAATATATCGCCGCAGGACAAGCTCATCTACTTTCAAACGAGTCTGCGATTGCAGCGGATTGCTTTATTCAAGCCTATCAACACTCACTCAATGCACCTGCGCTAGAATCCACATGGATGGACTTGCTCTCCCGTGGACTTGAGGCTTCGGGTAAGTATCGCCAGGCGGTCCAGGTCCTCGAGATCCTTTCTGCACTAAAACCAACCGATGCAGAACTACGACATAATCTAGCCACGTTGCTCGAGAAGGCTGGTGATCCTGATACGGCAGCGGAGCAAGCGGCGTTCGCACTCACGCTGATGCCGAAATCGCTGCAATTACGCGAAATCTTAGCCCGTAACTTGCAGAAATCCGGCCGCCCAGAACAGGCTATCGCACATTGGCAAGCAATCACCCTGCATGAGAAACAAGCGCTTGCGAAGTTATGCGCCTGTGCGCTAGAAGCCGGGGATTACACTTTAGCGAAGCAAAGCGCGGAGGAACTCCGCTCAGAAAATCCTGAGTCAGTGGAAGCCCAAGTCCTTTTGGGAAAAGCTCTTTCTGCCTTGGGAGAGCATCAAGAGGCTGAAGCTCACTTAAAGAAAGTCACACAACTAACCCCTGCGGATGCCGATGCATGGATTGCTCTTTCGGAATGCCAGCTGTCGACAGGCGGTGAAAATGCTGCCGACAAGACATTAAATGCCGCTCTCGAAGCCTTACCAGCGAGCGGAATCATTCATGTCGCGAAGGCAAACTCGCTCCGCAGCAAATCGATGCCAAACGAAGCACTCGAGCATATGCAGAAAGCCGTAGATCTTGATCCCGAGAGCGCAGCTTGGCTTGTTGATTATGGGGATCTGCTCAGGGAGCTCGGTCGCATAGAAGAAGCAACGCCAATCCTGCAGTCTGCCCTAGATAAGCAGCCTGAAAACTGGAAGGCTCGCGAAGCATTAGCTCTCACCTTCGAGAGCCAGGGCGAAATGGCTTCGGCTGCAGAGCTTATCGACAACCTCCCCAGGAATCTCGACCCAGATTCACTTTGGAACGCAGGTCGAATTCTCGTCCAGACGCCTTCCGAAAAAGAAGATTCCAAGCTTGTAATTGGTGTAAAGACCCTTGAAAAGGCCCGTGAGGTTGGATGTGACGACATAGCCATCGATTACTGGATCGCCCATGGCCTTCACCGCCAAGATCTTAACGAGGAAGCCATCAATTATTACCAGACCTTCCTGAACAATTCTGAGGAGTCTCCCTGTGAGGCATATCTTCAAGGCGTGCTAGGTCTGGCGGATGCTGCCATCGCAATGGACGACGCACCTTTGGCAATTGAAACGATGGAGAAGCACCGCGGTCAGTACCCGACTTCACTCGAACTGCTCACCCTTCTGGCGAAAGCACATATGTCTAATAATGACTTCAGCGTAGCGAAGAATCTCGCTCGCCAGGCTTTCGAGCGAAACCCGATCGAGACTGAAGCACTCTCCATATTAAGCATAGCTGCAGAAGCAGATGGCTCGCTGGATGAAGCCATCGCCTCACGCAAACAACTCGCCAATCTCCAACCAGAGCAGCCAATGCCCTGGCTAGAACTCGCCCGGCTGACATGGCTCACCGGGAACAAGGACGCAAGCCGCAACCATTTGGCACGCGGCCTCTCCCTGGGCCGAAGGGATAAGCTAATCCTGCAAAAAGCTGCCACCCTATGCGGCGAGTTCAAATTCCACCCTTTGCAATTACGATTGCTCCAGAGCGCTTCATCCCTCGATGAGCATGACCCTGACATTCATCAGGAATTGGCACTTGCCGCTGAAAATATCGGTGATTTTGAACGGGCACAGCGGGCGTGGATGCATATCGCAGATCTTCTTCCAAACGACACTCACCCTCTTGACCGTGCCGCGGATGCACTCTGGAAACTGGATAAGAGAACCGCCGCAATTGGCTTGTGGGAACAAGCTACGCAGATCGACTCGGAGAACGCACTGCACTTTACCGCGCTCGGACGAGCTTATATGCAGATTGGGGAGATACAGCGCAGTCTCAACTGCTTTGGTCATGCCCTGGCACTTCAACCGGACGATCCAGCTTTCCTCATCGAAGCCGGTTCAGCAATGACATATTCAGGCTCGCTTGAGGAAGGTTTAGGTGTACTACAGAAGGCAGTATCCATCGTGCCGAACGATCCCGTCCCGCTGATTGCTCTCGCCGAAACGCTCCACCTGCTCGGACGGAATACAGATGCCCGTGCGGCTTTGGATCGTGCGGCGATACTTGCGCCCCTCTCCCTGAAAGGTTTCGCCTTACAGGTCATCACATCTTTAGAGACAGGAGAACTTGAAAAAGCAAAGGATGCATTCGCCTCGGCTTCCAATTCAGAACCTGAGAATTTAAGCGATGTTCTATGGTCTACACGCAGCGCAGTGGCACTCGCCGACTGGGTCGCCGCTATTAACAGCATCGAAGAATGGATGGGTACCGTTAAGGACAATCCGGAAGCGGAACTTGAATATCTCCGCGGCCAGCTTCGGCTGCAGGACTTGCTTTGGGTGTACCGCACAGCGTGCGAGGCAGAGTCACATGCCCCTTCACAGGTTGATTTATCAGGAGAGAAAAAGAACTATCTCCGACAGATGATCGATCAATTTAGGTCAGCCAGCTCCAATGAATCGATTGGCGAATTACTCCAGACGTGGTTTGAACTCACCACAGGTGCGAAGGCTCCTGATGAATGGAAGGTATCTCATAACACACCCCAGCACATCCTTCATGAATTCACCCAGGCGTTTGCCATCGCTCAAATTCGGGCGAACCGGCCAGGGAAAGCCGAGAATGCTCTCCTGCAAGACAATGGTCCAGGCTATAAGGACCCCTATCACGGTCTCCTACTCGGCATCAGTCGGATGATGCTCGGGAGATTTGAGGAGGCGCAAGAGATACTTCAACAGGCTCATGGTAATCCTATGATTCGCCCGCTCGCACTTTTCCTAGAGGCTCAGTTATGGCTGAAAGCAGATGACAATGAGAAGGCGATAACAGCACTCAACAGCGCACTTTCGATCTGGCCCGATGAACCCTCCTGGCATGCCAAGCTCGCTTATCTTTACCAGGAAAACAACAAGCAGGAAGCAGCGTTACCCCACTGGCAGAATGCCGTTGAACTCGAACCCGAGAACGGGGAGTACCTAACTTCGCTTGCTCGTATCTACCGTGAAGCAGGTCAATTGACGGACGCTCAAGCCACATACGCAAAAAGCCTGCAAACGTCATCCGTCACACCCAAAGTTTGGAAGGAGGCTGGCGAGGTCGCCCTAGCAATCGGAGATGCCGAGAAAGCCGAAGCCTGGTTTGAGAGAGCTTGCTCCTTAATGCCCTCTGATGTTGGTGTGATGATCGGATCGTCACAAGCCGCTATGGCCCTTGGCAATGTGAAACTTGCGCTCGAGCATGCCCGCAAAGCTTATCGACTTGCTCCGAACAACGTGGAAGTCCTCACTGGATTAGGTGACGTTTTCGCTCATCAAGGTAGGCT
>Ga0307420_1000021_pt1 | contig 70010 bp, 64 predicted proteins | sample SalMarWE160240MG_2_FD_202167 | JGI IMG/M metagenome (GOLD analysis project Ga0307420, IMG submission 202167) | Salt marsh sediment microbial communities from the Plum Island Ecosystem LTER, Massachusetts, United States - WE1602-40 | ecosystem: Environmental > Aquatic > Marine > Intertidal zone >... | reverse complement strand
TGATGATATCCGGGCGCGTTTCCTTCAGCCTCTCCAGCCCCTCCATTCCATTATGGCCAACCAGCACCTCGAAATCGGACAAGGTCAGGAAATCCACCAGGCTTTCCAACAGGCTTACATCATCATCAAGAACGAGGACGACTTCATTCATAGCGTAGGCTCGATTCTAGAATCATTTGCGTTCTCCTTCACTGGGATTTTCACGCTGAACGTAGTGCCCTGACCTGGTATGCCAGTGCTCTCGACTTCAATCCGGCCGTGGTGACGGAGCACGATTTCGTGCGCAATTGCGAGCCCCAGACCTGTTCCCGGAGCACCTGAATCCCGGCCGATCTTACCTCGGTAGAATCGTTCGAACAAATGCGGGAGATCCTCCGGAGATACGCCAAGCCCATCATCTTCTACGGAGAAACCGGCCCAGGTGATGTTTTCCGGATCGCCCTGCACCTGCCTGACTTCGATGTGGCCGCCCGCGGGCGTGTAATGAATCGCGTTGGTGATGAGCACGCTCAGGACCTGGCCAAGCAAACCGGCATCCGCATTCACAGCAGGCACTTCTCTATCAGGCACGAACTTGATTTCAAGCTGGTTGGCTTCTGCCATGGGCACCCGATCCTGGATGGTCTCTTCAATGAGCTGATCCAGTTCCACGACGTCCAGGTTGAGCTGAATCTGTCCTTGATCGAGGCGCGAAAGCCGCAGCAAATCTTCGATCAACACGTGTAAACGTTCAATCTCACGATCGAAACGGCCAAGATACTTATCCAGGTTTTCCGGGTTCTTCTTGATCAGGCTGTAGTTCAAACGCAAACTGGTGATCGGAGTCCGTAATTCATGGGAGACATTGGATACAAAGCCATCTTTCAGCCGCTCCAATTCTTTCCAATCCGAAATATCCCTGATGGTGCAGACGAATGCGTTTACATTCATGTTGTTTCGTATGGGTGCAAGGACGAATTCAGCATCAAAGCTGGTCCCATCTCTCCGCGCGGCGTTTCCCTCCCAGCTTATCGGAACAGGGGATTGCAACAGCTCTTCGATCGGTTTCTTGAGCTCCGTCCCCGCATTGCCTGCGAGGAGCGTGTCAATCTGCCTGCCCTCGACCTCCCGGGGTTCATAGTCAAACTGGAGCTGGATTGCGTCGTTTGCACGTTCGATTAACCCCTCGGGTGTCAGCAGCAGGACCGTGTCCGGGCTGTTGTTAAGGATCACTTCCAACCGCCGGTTGGATTGGCGAAGTTCCTGGGTTGCTTTGTCGACTGCACCCTCCAACGCGATATTATTTTCCTGCAATTTTGTGAAGAGGCTGGCATTATCGATCGCGATCGCAGCATGGGTCGCCAACATAGCCAGGAATTGAACCCAGTTCGGGTTTGGATCCAATCTGGATCGATGAAAGATCTCGATCACGCCTACGACTTCTTCGCGAATGAAAAGCGGCACGGCATAGTAGGACTGGAATCCTTCAGCTGCGAATTCAGTCGAAGCAGCGAAATAGGTGCCTTGTGATTCCAAATCCTCGATGAAGACCGGTTTCTTATCCCTTGCAGCGAGACCTGCGTTGCCTTCACCTATGGCAAGCGAGGTGTATTGAAGTGCTTCGGTCCGAAATCCATCGCCTGAGGCAAATTCGAGCTTCCCGTTCGTTGTATTCCGAAGGAGGATGCAAGCTGTATCGACTTCGAGCTGCCTCAAAAGTTGTTCGATGAATATATTCAGTGTCGATTCCAGATCCGTAAGACCAACGATGGCCAGATCAATCTTGCGCAGGGCTTCCAGTCGGTTGATCTGGTTCTGGATCAGGTTTTCGGCTTGCTTCCTGGAGGTGATATCCCTGACGACGGCAAGTTGGACATATTCGCCGCCTATTTCCCCCTGACGCAGGGTGAGTTCGACCGGCATCTGTGTGCCATCTGAGCGCAGGTTGACAGTCTCAAAGGTCCCGGGAGCTCGCTCGGTACTGAGTATATCCTTCAGGAGGAAGACCGGCGATTCGTCAACAAAGAGGTCCTGTACTTTCTTCTTCAGGAAATCATCCCGGGAATATCCATACAACTCAGTGGCGCGTGTGTTGACGTCGAGAATATCACCTTCAAGACCCTCAACCAGGATCGCATCCTGGATCCCTTCAAAGATATTCCGGTAGCCGGCTTCTGATTCTAAGAGAATTTTGTAGAGCTGTGCATTATGCAGCGCCAGGGCAGCCTGCGCCGCAAAACGCGTGGTAATTTCAATGATCTCGCTCCCGAATGGCCTTATCTCATAACGATCGATGGCCAGCATGCCGATGACTTCTTGATCGACGATCAACGGCACTCCGAGCCAGGAATGGATGCTCCCAGAGGTGAATTTATCCCCTTCCAACTGGAAATGGGAATAAGTCTGGGCAATATCGTCATATGCTAACGTCTTTCCCTCACGAATGACTGCGCAATTGGGATACTTTCTGTCAATCGGAAAAACGAGGCCGATCACTTCATCCGGATTCTCGAATCCATGACAGGCAACGATTTCCAAATGATGTTCTTTAACTATCTGTAAGGAGACCGAATCACACCGCACGATTTTTGTGAGTTCGGTCAGGATGATGCTCAGCACACCGGGCAGGTCGAGGGTCGAAGTCAGCGCCTTATCGATCTCATGCAGGCTGCGCATCCTGTCCAGATTCCCCTGAAGTAGAGCCTCAAAATTCTTGCTGGCAGTGATGTCCTGGAAGATTGTCGCTAACTGTCCTTTTCTCGGGCTGAAGGCGTTAATTGAGTACCATTTATCCAAGGATTCGACGAATTGTTCGAAACGAATCTTTTCTCCGGTAAGAGCCACTTTGTGGTACTTCCCAAGCCAATCTCTAGGATCCTGCTCAATACTCGAGAGAACTTCAGAAAAGCGCCGGCCAATGGTATCTGCAACCTTCAAACCAGTCAGGTCTTCAAAGGCCTGGTTTGCGTCAAGACAGATGTAATCCACCGGCGTGCCTTCCGCGTCGAGGACGATCTCGTGCAGGGTAAAACCATCCAGCATGTGTTCGAACAGCACGCGGTACTTCTCTTCGCTTTCTTGCAGGGCCAGCTCGGCCTGTTTACGTTCGGTGATATCGACCGCCGCCCCCTCATAATAAACCTGACCGCTGGCATCCCTGACGATATGCGCGCTTTCTTCCACCCAGATGATTTCACCATGGTAGCAGTGCCAGCGGGTCTCAAAATTCTTTACTTCACCGTGGCGATTCATTAGATCGTGCCAGCGCACCCGATCTTCAGGATCAACATACCCGTGGGTCGATAAATACGTCATGGCGCTTTCACGATCCGTGAAGCCGATCATCTCGATCAGTGTCCGGTTGATATCCAGGATCGCGCCATTCTTGAAAGTCCTGTAGAGCCCGACCGGAACACCCTCAAACAGGCTCTGGTAGTGCTCCCGGCTCTTGCGGACCTCGTCTTCCGCCATAATCCGGTCCGTAATATCGGAGATGAAACCCTCCACAGCCATCCCCTGATCATTCTCAGAGGGAACCCCCCGGCCTTGCTCCCAGACCCACTTCTCACCTTCTGTGGGGGTAATGAGCCGATACGTTATCTTAAAGGGCTGATTGATTTGGAGCTGTCCCTGAATAGACTCCGTCACCATCTCGATGTCTCCAGGGTGGATGAGCTCCAAATACGAAATCTTCGAATTATTGATCAAGGATCCTGGAGGATAGCCGGTCAGCATAAGGGCGCCATCACTTACGAACTCCATGCTCCAGTTCGGATCGTTTTTACGGCGGTAGGCCATACCCGGCAAGTTGTCCAACAGCGTGGAAAGCTGACGTTGGCTCTCCACGAGGGCTTTTTCGCTTTCTTTCCGTTCCGAGATGTCGCGAATAAATGCGGAATAATATTGGTCGTTCTCAACCTGCCAGGAGGTTAACGAAAGCTCGATCGGAAACTCGGTCTGGTCTCGACGAAGAGCCTGCATTTCCACCGTCCGACCCATCTTGTGCGGCGTCCCTCCGTGCAGGAGGCGCTGAAGTCCTTCGGCATGCTCTTTCCAGTAGCCCTCCGGGATGATCATTTGAAACGGATGGTCGTCCATTTCGGCTTCGGAGTAGCCGAACATCTCCTTAGCGCTCCGATTGCTGGAGACAATATTGCCTTGGCCGTCAATGATGAGGACGGCATCGGAAGCAGACTGGATCACGGCAGTGAAGCGCACATTGCTTTCGGTGAGCGCTTTTGCGGAGGCCTTTCGTCCATATGCGTAGTGGATGGCCCGAATAAGAGTTTCAGGTGAAATATTGCCTTTGACGAGATAATCATCCGCACCTGTTTGAACGGCATTCAACGCAAGACTATCATCATCGAAGCCGGTCAGGATGATGACGGTGACAGAGGGCGCCTTTTGCTGGAATAGCTCAAGCGTGGCAATCCCGGAGCTCTCAGGCAATCCAAGATCGAGCAGCACCACATCAACCGCCTCCCGTCCCAGGTACGCCAGGCCATCGGTAAGGTTTGCTTCGGTGGAGAGCGCTATTTGATGCTCTTGTTCACGCTCTTGCTCATGATCTTGGATCATGGTCTTGATCAGGAACGCATCATCAGGATTGTCCTCGATTTGCAGAACCCGAATCTTTTTCGTATTCATTCGATATCCTTACCGGAACCGCTGTTCGATCAAGCGTGAGGCAATACCCACAATCCGTGCCGACGCCCTGTCAGGTTATAGTCCTGTGGATTTCGCACATCAGGGCAGCTTCACGATCGAAAACCAGAAGTGATCGATCGCGCGAATAATTTTAGTAAATTGGTTAAGATCCACCGGCTTAGAGATATAGCAGTTAGCGTGCAGGTTGTATGCCCGAAGGATGTCTTCCTCCGCTTCAGACGTCGTAAGAATGACAACCGGGATGTGCATGAGCTTTTCGTCATTTTTAATTTCTTCCAGTACTTCACGACCATCTTTGCGAGGCATATTGAGATCCAGCAGGATCAGGTCTGGCGTCGGGGCGTCCGCGTACTTGCCCGTTTTATGTAAAAATTCCATCGCCTCTACGCCATCAATGACCACAGATACGTTGTTGCGGATTTTGATGTCCTCCATCGCCAACAATGTCAGCTGGACATCATCATCGCTGTCTTCGCACAGCAATATTTCGATCAAATTCACTGCCTTGAGGTCATTCATACGCTCTCCTTGGTCGTGGGTAACGTGAAGTTAAAGGTCGCGCCCTTGCCGGGCTCAGAAACGATCCAGATCCGGCCACCGTGACGTTCAACGATTTTTTTGGCAATGGCCAACCCGATTCCAGTTCCCTCATAGGCCTCACGCCCGTGCAGCCGCTGGAAAACCTTAAAGATCCTTTCAAAGTATTCCTCTTTAATGCCAACTCCATTATCGCTGACTGAGAATTTCCATCTTCCATCTTCGCGCACAGCTTCAATCTGGACGCGCGGTTGGGCCTCACCGTGGAACTTAATGGCATTCCCGATCAGGTTCTGAAAGAGCTGTGTCAACTGGCTTTCGTCGGCCAGTACGGTGGGCAGATGATCCTTGATCACGATTTCGGCGCCGGTGGTTTCGATCGAGTTTCGCAGTGAGCGCAGGGCATTCTCCACGCACCCTGCAGAGTTGACCGGTTCTAGATCCCGCCCCCGGGTGCCCACCAGCGAAAATTGAAGCAGGTCTGAGATGAGGGTTTGCATCCGATGGGCTGCGTTGACGGCACGATCGATAAACTCCCTGCCTTCGTCATCGAGTGCTGTGCCTGATCTGCGCTCGATCAGCTGTAAGAAACCTACAACCGATCGTAAGGGTTCCTGTAAGTCGTGGGAGGCGACGTACGCGAACTGCTCCAGCTCTGTGTTGGAACGTTCAAGGAGAGCTGTACGCTCTGCCACGCGCTGCTCTAACTCCTCGGTCCAGTTTGCCATATCTTTGTATAAACGAGCGTTTTCGAGTGCGTTGGCTACCTGGTTGGCAAATATGCCCATAACTGGCAGATCATATTCAGACAATCCCTCACCCACGACGATCATCAACCCATAGGTCAATTCTTCGGTCGCTATCGGCGCGATGATCCCGGTTGGACTACGTAGCAGCTTGACCATCTGGCGAACAATTCCAGTCCCGAGATGGCTGAAAGTCTGTGCCAACGATAACGACATATCGCTGATGAACATTGGCTTTCGTGTGCGCATGACCTGCGTGAAGTGGTTGTCCCCGGAAACCGGCAGCCGGTATCCGATGGACGAGACCCCTGCCAGGCGTTCCACTGCGGAGATCAACCCTGATTCGATTGTGAGCTGGTTAACCACCAGTTCGTGTCCATTTTCCGACAGCTGCATGAGCACAGCTTCGTAGTCGAGATCCTTGATCGTGCTGGCTATGGAAGCATAGATCGCCGACTCATCCCGAATACGCTGCAGGTTAATCCCGGCCGTGTTAAGGGCTCCCATTAGCTTCCGGCCGTAATCGACCAGCTCGATCGATGTGGAAAGGTTGGCGGTCATTTCATTCAACGTCGCCGCGAGCGAGCCGATCTCATCTGAGCTTGAGATGTCGATCTTCTGACCCAGGACGCCCTTGCCGATCAATTTCGCGGAACGTTCGAGCGAACGCAGTGGGCGCGTCAAAGTCTGACTGAATAAGTAACTAGCCAAGGCTGCCCCAAGCGCGGCGAACAGGCTGACGCCGAACATCTTCAACTGCGCCTGGCGGATGGGGGCGAATGCCTCGGTTCGATCGATCTCGGTCACCATGCAGAGCTTATACTGCGGCAGCCACTTATAGGCGCCCAGTGCGATCAAGCCACGGTAATCCCGGTAGATCCCCGTGCCGCTGGTCCCGGTTAGGCAGGCATCCACGCCTTCGCTGTGGACCGTTCTCGTCATGGCAAAGTTTTTGCCGAAGCGTGGCTCGGTGATGAAGAAATTATATATATTGACCAGGTAGCTGTCCTCACTCGAAGCGAGCGAGTTGCCATGGGTAATGATCGAAGACATTTCCGATAGGTCGACATGGCCGACGAGAACGGCGATGATGTTGCCGGCGGGATCGACAATCGGCGTACTTATATGCAGGGCGATCTTATCGGATGAGTGCCAGTAGGCAAACTCGTCCACGTAGGAGCGCTCTTTACCCTCCAGGAAATACTTATCGCTCTCTCGGAACTTGCCTTCCAGCGAACTCGTGGTCGAGACGAGGATCATGCCGTTATCGGCCTGGATGATGGAGAGTGATTCAAACCCGCCCAGGATATTGTTGAGGGCCAGCATGTGGTCGTTCAGCAGATCGAGGTAGGCAGGCTGTGCGTGGAGAATCTCCGGATTCCGGAGAAGCCCCGACGTTCGGCTAAACTCGATCAGCTCGCTTGTATGTGCGATTACCAGAGGTCGTTGGGCCAAAAGCTTCAAGGACTGGAGATTATCATTCAACCAGCGCTCGAAGTCGCGCTCCTTCAGCAGGTTGGTCGATGTAAGCTGGTGTAAAGTCTGGTGCTCGACCATATCCTGCGCCTCAGAATAGGCTATGTGTCCCATAAGAGCCAGTGGGAGCGCGGAAAGCAGGACGAAGACGATTAGCAGCTTGGAGGCCAGCTTCATCGGCTAATCTCCATGATAGATTTCCTTGAGGAACTGCATGTCGATGGCCTGGGCCACGTCGAAGGGTTGATCAAGCAAGCCTTGATCCAGCAGCATCTGGTACATCGCCAGCCATTCTCCGGTGTTCATCCAGCCAATATTGTCTTCACCGGTGAACACAAGGGGAATGCTGGCTTCAAACATCCGGGTTTGGAGCTCTCGATCGGCTTCAAGGGCATACTTGAGCGTGTCTTCAACTGCAGATGGTGGATCCTCGATTGCCTCTTGCCAGCCGCGTAGAGTCGTACGTACGAAGCGTGTGACGAGATCGGGGTGCTCGTTGATCATCTGCTCCGTTGTAAATAGGGTGTCTGCGTACAGGTGAACCCCATAATCGTTGGGCCAGATGAGGTTTACCTCATGGCCGGCTTGTCGAATGCGGAGCAAGGTGCCGGTGGTGTAGCCAATCGTCATGTCGGCTTCACCACTGTAAAATGACGCCAGGTCATACTGGTAGGGGAGCATCTCGACCTGGGTGACGTCGAGCCCTAGAAAGTCCATCATCGCAAGCAGCTGGGGTTCAGCGTTGCTGCCCAGGATGGCGATCGAGTGCCCGAGCATATCCTGCGGGGTTTCGATCCCCGAATCGGTCATGCTGATGAAGACCATCGGGTTCAGGCGGTAGATGACAGCGATCGGCTTGATCGGGATCCCCTGGCTGACGGCTTTCAGGATCTGTTCGGGCGCATCGATGCCGAAATCCGCTGTGCTGTCTACCACCTGCTGGATGATGTCGATATTGGGCCCGCCTTCGATGAAGGTCGGCTCGATCCCTTCCTCGGCGTAGTAGCCGGCTTCCTGGGCAAGGTAGTAGCCTGCAAACTGGGCTTGATGGACCCATTTCAATTGAATGTTGATCTGATCGGGGGGTACATCTTCCTTCGACGAACTGCAGCCAGATAGCATGAGCGCGAGCAGGAGAAGAAATACGGGTGTGAAACGATCCCTGGGCGTCATCAATATCTCTTTGCTAACCTGTTGGACATGGAGTGGGTACCTAGCCTCGATGAAGGCTAGGGGGATGAACTCTATGCAACCTCCATTATATAGGTCCCTTTGTCCAATATCTATCACGAAAATATCAACCGTTGGTACTATGTAGGGTCCTGGAATGCTTTGAATACGACCGGGATTCGGAGGGTTTTATCATCAATTACTTTCCAAACAATCGTGGGACTATTCATCTGGGCGAGGACAACACGCTCCGCCCCCCTGTCGGCGTTGACATTTGTCTAAGTTTTGGATAAAAGTCACATAGTTTAACTATTAAGCGAGGTGAAGCATGTCTGCGGATCCGTTTGTTGCTGTGCTCCAGGAATGGATTGAGGTCGCCATGCGCCGCAGGATGTGGGATTTTCTGCATTTCGCCCGCGAGAGCGGGCTCTCGATGTCCCATTTCGGGACCATCTTCCACATCCATCGAATCGGAAGCTGTGGCGTGACCGAGATCGGCGAGTGACCTGCCCCCCAAAAACTGATCCAGATGTGAAGTTAGGATCAGACAAGGGAGAAGGGTCAAATGCCACGAAGAAAATATACCCCCGAACAGATCATCAGCAAACTCCGTGAAGCCGAAGTCCTGCTCAGCAAGGGCCAAACCGTTGGTCAAGCCTGCAAATCCCTGGGCGTGCAGGGTTCTTGCTCAGCCTCGATCCACACAGCGCTCCAGAAGGCATCAGACCGGAGACGAGGCGGTGCTCACCGAACACATCATTGAGCTGGCGAGCTAATATGGCCGCTATGGTTATCGCAGGATCACGGCGCTGCTCAGAAACCAGGGGTGGAGAGTGACCCACAAGCGCGTTGAGCGGATATGGCGGAAAGAGGGCTTGAAAGTGCCTGCCAGGCAGCCCAAACGCTCCAGGCTCTGGTTGAATGACGGCTCCTGCGTGCGGCTGCGCCCACAGTACCCGAACCATGTGTGGAGCTATGACTTCGTCCAGGAGCGAACGCATAATGGCCGGGCATTCCGGATCCTGAACATCATCGATGAGTACTCGCGTGAAGTCTGGCGTCGATCGTGGCCCGGAATATCCGGCATGGGGATGTCCAGGAATGTCTTACCGATCTATTCTGTCAGCGAGGCGTCCCGGCTCACCTACGGTCGGATAATGGACCCGAGTTCACGGCAAGAAGGATACGGGAGTGGCTGAGCCATCTCGGGGTGAGGACCTTGTTCATCGAACCTGGGAGTCCCCGGGTGAATGGCTTTGTGGAATTCTTCAATGGACGAATGCGGGACGAGCTGCTCGATCGGGAGATCTTCTACACGGTGAAAGAGGCCCGGCATTGATTGGAAGGTGGGAATACCCCGTGCCGGGACGGTGCAATCAGGTCAGGCCGAACAGTTCGCTGGGCTACAGGCCGCCTGCGCCAGCAGCGTGGATTGCTATTGAACAGCCGCTGCAGCCGGGGAGTCTAACATAGAAAGCGGATCATTAAACGGGGGCATGTCATCTCCCTCATTGTAGTTTCATGTATTCTAGGGCATGCCAAGCCCAGTATTACACTGGATCTATATGGCCATCTTTACCACGAGATGCAAGACGAAGCAGCTAAAGTTATGGACGAGCTGGTTACCCCGATCGAAGTAAGTCTCCCAAGGGATGTAAGTCCCACTGATAAACAGCACCAATCTGCACCAGAAATCGAATATTTCCCGGATAGGTAGGCCATGGAATAATCAAAAATGGGTGTTTCTAAGGGGAATTTGATTAAAAATCAGGCGCTCCTGGTGCGACTCGAACGCACAACCGTCGGATTAGATGTTCATCCGAAGTTTACGCCGAAACACGACCAAAGGACTATCATTTGAAGCGATTCTTTTGGACAGCTCTTCCCTTTGTCTATTCGACTTCCGGATTTCAGAGAGTCAACACTTTCTATCACTGCAGACCACATCAAACTCGTTTACGACTAGCTGTAGTACTCAAGAACTAGATCTGACCCTAAATTCTGGATTTCGACAGAATGAGTACATCGAATTGGCTTCGTTCAATCCTTTCTTTGAACTCGAACCAAGGACCGTCAGGTTATGATGGAATCCTATAATCGGGGCCTTCGACCGTTGGGCCAAGCTTCCAAGGTGGGTCTTCCGGTATTCGATTGTATGAAACCCAACAGGTTGTGGATTTCACCCATTCTATGCCCGGAGGGATACACCAGCAATGGTTCCGGGATCAAGAATCGCAAATGACTTTATCCTGATTTTATCTCTTTTTGAAGCCCATTCCTCTATATAGGGATCCATCCATTTATAGAATGACTTTCCCAGACTGTGACCATCTCAACCCAGAACACGGTGAAGCACCCTGACAAGATCCTCAACGTTGAATGGTTTGATCATCCAGGTCACCTGTTCAAGCAATTCCTTTGTGCCATCTCCCAGCGGGTAGCCGGTCATCAAGACAATCTTGACCTCAGGATGTGCTTCCTGTAAGATCCCATAGAGTTCTCGTCCCCCCATATCTGGCATGACTAGGTCGCTGATGACCAGACCGATGCCCTGAGGGTCCTTTGCAAAGATATCGACAGCCTCTTTCCCTGAGGAGGCCTCGAGAACCCGGAAATTCATGGACCGAAGGATCTCAGCTGCAGCCTCTTTGATCGCGTCGTTATCCTCCACCAGCATGATGGTGCACCCCCGCCCATCGATTCGTTCGGTGCTATCCCCTTCATCTGCTTCCACGGGTATGCCTTCATCGAACGGAAGATAGATGATGAAGGATGTGCCCTGCTCCAATTTACTGACGACATCGATATACCCGTCGTGCTGTCTCACGATCCCATATACCTGCGCCAGGCCCAATCCCGTCCCCTCCCCCACCGGTTTGGTGGTGAAAAACGGTTCGAAGATGCGCGGGAGAATCTCTTCAGGGATCCCACTGCCGGTATCTGCCACCGTCAGCCGCACCCACTCACCCGGCGGCACATCCCTGAAAGGCATCCCGGACTGGACCTGGATCCGTTCGAGTTCAAAGCGCAGCTCGCCGCCTTCGGGCATCGCATCGCGGGCATTGATGACCAGGTTCATGACGATCTGCTGCATCCGTGTCGGATCGGCGTTGGCGGTGTATTCATCCCCTTCAAAACGATATTCCAGCCTTATGTTTTCTGGCAATGTGCGCTCCAGCAGTGGTTTCAGTTCAAGCAGCAATTGGGATAAATCCAGGGGATGGCGTTCCATGATGGTCTTGCGGCTGAAATCCAGGATCTGCCCAACCAGATCTGCCCCTCTACTTGCCTGTTGGCCAATCATTTCCAATCGCTTCTGATCATCTTCCGGCAGAGACAACCGCTTGAGCAATAACTGGCTGTAAAGGATGATCCCTCCCAGGATGTTGTTGAAATCATGGGCGATGCCTGCGGCCATTTCTCCGACCACCGCCAGGCGGTCCCGCAATTGCGCTTTTCGCTCTCCCAGACGCAATGCGGTGATATCCGCGAACGCTACCAGGCTACCAGCAAAACGATCGCCTTCAAATCTTGGATTGGCGCTCACCAGCGCAATAACCTTCCCGCCGTCCTTGCGGATCAGTTCCACCTCATATTGATCCGTAAACCTCGCGTGGCGGCGCTCATTCATCTTTTGTACAATCTCCAGGCTATCAGGCGAGATAATGACCGTCGACGAAAGACCGATGAGTTCATCAGCGTCATAGCCGAGGATCCTCGCAGCCGCGGGGTTGACGAACGTGATCGAATTGCCCGCATCCTCCAGCATGATCCCATCGGTTATCGTTTGAACGATGTTCTCGTTGAACTCCTTGAGCCGACGAATCTCCTCCACTGCCTGCTTGCGATTGACTTCGTTTCGCAGGGAGAGGACACCATAACTCACGTCGCTCGCAAGCTCATCCAGCAAGCCAAGCTCTTCTTCGTCAAAGGCGTCCGGCTCATTCGAGTAGATGTTCAGTGCACCGAAGGTTACGCCGTTATTGTTTAGCGGCAGCGAGAGCAAGGACTGATAGCCGCTCTTGAGCGCCTGTTCGCGCCAGGGTTCAAAGGCGGGATCGGTGAGAATGTGCCGCGCCAGGCTCGGCTCCCCCGTTCGTATGGCCGTACCTGTAGGACCGCGGCCCCGCTCCGTATCCGCCCAGGTGATCCCCAGTGTCTCAAGGTATCCATCTTCGGACCCGCTCTGGGCGAAAGGTCGTACGCTTTTCTTTTTGTCTGTTTCAGCGAAACCAACCCAGGCCATTCGGTAGCCCCCATCCTCCACAAGAATGTCGCAGGTCCTTTTCAAGAGGCTCTCTTCGTCCCCGGAGCGTACGACCATCTGATTGGATGCGCTCAACACCTTGAGGGAGCGGTTGATCCGCCGCAGCCGATCCTCCGTTTGCTCTAAATCTTCAACACGCACTTGAAGCGATACGGCCATAGCATTGAACGCTTGAGCAAGCTCGCCGAACTCGCTCGTCGCCGAGGCGGGGTCTGCGCGCACTTTAAGATCTCCGAAAGCCATTTGATGGGCAGCATTCACCAGCTTCTTTATGTCACGCATGAGAAAGACCTCAGAACCCACCAACGCCACCGCAAATCCCACCATGACGATCACCGTCAGTCCTATCAAGCCCTGGGCAAGTGAACGATTTGCCTCATCGAAGACCACGCTGATGGGAATACCCACGATCAGATAGAGCTCTTCTCCCTCCCCTTCAAGAAGGGGTGTATATCCATACAAGCGATCGACACCATCAATCCCCACCTCCTCGACGATGCCTTCACCCACTTGTGTTGAGACCGCAGCAAACAGCGGCGTGTCCGCCATCGACTTGGATATCCAAGTATCGGGGTCCGGGAAGTGCGCCAGGATGACGCCCCGGGTGTCGATGGACGTCACTGTTGAACCCTCAGGCAGTCTCGCATTTTCAGCAAGAAGATTGACCCAGGTCAGGTCGATCGCCGCGAACACGACGCTCTGGAGGTCTCCTTCAGGATCCAGCACGGGGTAACCGGCGTTGATGTTGGGTATCCCCGTGACCCTCCCAACTTGAAAATCCCCTATCGCAAAAGCGCGGCTCTGCAGGACGCGTTGAAAGTAGGCTCGATCTGATAAATTGATAGGCGGCGTAAACGGCAGCGCGCTGCAAAGAAGGTCGCCTTCACGATTAATGAGGCCCAGGTTCGCGGTATAAGGATGGAGCTCCAGGATGCCAGCAAGGATTTCATTGCAGGCGTCCGCGTCTGCATGCTGGATCGATGGGAGAAGCGCCAGAGCGGCCAGTAATTGGTTCGTCTCATGCAGCAGATCACGCTCGGTGGTGGCAGCGAGGTTAGCGAGGCTGAGCACTCGGTCGACTGCTTCCGCCGCTGCCTCGCGGCGCTGCTGAAGGCTCGATGCAACTTCAAGACCCACTACCGGGATCATCGCCAGGGACACAAAAATAAGCATCCGTAAGCGGAGGCTGGAAGATAAGAACGATTTCATCTACGTACCCCCCCGACCTTTACACTGATCTACACACGCTGAAAAAGCTGAAATCAGGCATTCTTCCCTTCAGCAAATTCAGGATAACATAACTCTATACCTCTATAAGTCCCATTACAATGAGTACAGGAGTACTGTCATTTTAAATTGAAAAGTGGACTCTTTGCAATTGAAAGCTGGACTCTGATAAAAAGCTCCCTCACCACCCTCAGGAGGGAGCCATGGTACAGCTGCACAAGAGGTTTTCGGATGATCAGGTTGTCTTTCTACTGCAGGCATATGAGCAAGGTTTCATGAGCCGAAAAGAAGTTCAAGATACGTTGAACATCAGCCGATCGCGTTTCTTTGTCCTCTGGAAGAAATACCGGGAAAATCCCGAAGCGTTCTCCATCTTGTATCAAAGAACCACTCCCAAGAAAATCTCGCCAGACACGGAAGAAGCCATCGAGTATGCGTTGATGCGTGAGAAGAGCCTTATCGAGGATCCTGAGATCCCAATTTCTGGCTATAACTATTCCGCCCTGTGTGACCGCCTGCAAAAGCAAGGGATCGATGTCTCCGTTAACACAATCATCGATCGAGCCAAGAAGTTGGGCTGCCACAGACCTCGCAAGAAAGAGAAAGCCTACGATCGGGAGGTTCTGACCGCCTCCATAGGAGCCTTGATCCAACATGATGGCTCCACCCACCGGTGGTCCCCCTTCGCAGAAGAGAAATGGACCCTGATCTCCTCGATCGACGATTACAGCCGTATGCTCCTGTTTGCCGATTTCTTCCCCGGAGAGACAACCCGGGCTCATATTCTGGCTACCAGGGCAGTCGTTGAGGCCTTTGGGCTGGCACTGCGCTACTATGTTGACACGTTGCGGGTCTTCCGCTTCGCGCAGGGCCGAGACAGCATCTGGCGAAAACACGTGCTCCAGACCGACGATGTCGATACGCAGTGGGGACAAATGATGAATCTATTGGGCATCAAGGTCGTGTTTGCTCTTTCTCCACAAGCCAAAGGCAAAGTCGAGAGGCCCTACCGATGGCTGCAGGATCGCATCATCCGAACCTGCGCTTTGGAGAACATCGCAGAGGTTGCAGAGGCAAGAGAAGTCCTGCAGGAAGAGCTCGACCGCTATACCTATCCCGGCACGGGGCAACAACCACCGGGTTCATTCCACGACGGGGGAGATCCCCCGTATTCGTTTTGAGAGAGCGATCGCGGAGGGGAACACGCTCTTCAGACCCTTCTCGATCCCCAAGCCCTATACCTCCCCCGACGATGTCTTTTGTTTACGGGAGAAGAGAATGGTCGATGCTTATCGACGCATCTCACTCCACGGACATGATATCCAGGTGCCTCATACGCCCTTACGTGAGTACGTTGATGTACATATGGTCCCGGATCTGGAGAAAAGCATGATGGACATTCGAATCTGGTGGAGCGGCTCTATGGTTCGCTCGCTCACTCTTCCACTGGATGGATTTCGAGTCCACTTTTGAAGCGAAAAGAGTCCAGTTTTCAGCTGCTCCTAACATGAGTACAGGAGTACCCGTGGCTGTTCCTGAAAACTGCAAAACTGACCGGTCAAAGCGAAATTTCGGAAAAGCTTGACGGTCTATGTTTCGTGCGGACGGCTGAATTTAATAGCTTTGGGGAACAGGCTCAGTACCCCAAAGTCGTGAGTTCCCTGGCCAAGCCCGGGAGGGAAGGCTAATCCTGTACAAGGAGGCTTAGAAGAAAAAACAGGATCAGAGCGGGCAATATCCATATCTATAGCAAGCCCACCCTGTTCAAGCAAGACCCTTCCGGCTTCCCGTTTTTACTCCTCCCGTACCAGCTAAGCCGAAGCATGGGAGAAGCCCTGGAGGGTGTTTCGGCGCAGCCTACCCCGCGCGAGTGGCTGCTGGCTGGACATGGTAATTTTTCCGGGGGCTTGCAAGCGCAGAACCCCCTCGAATCGGGCTTCTACATGCCACTCACATCGAAGGACATCGGACGATTTCAGCCCAGAGAGGTTTTCCTGGGTCATATCCACGATTCTCCAGATCACCCCAGGGTCCACTACTGCGGCTCCCCCTGTGGGTTGGATATCATCGAGACCGGAAGGCACCATTTCCTGGTCTATGACACCGAAGATCACTCGATGGAGAAGATTTCGGTCGAGGTCGATCGCATCTTCATGCGGGATGTGCGCCGTCAGCAACACACGCAGAGGCTGCAGGCAGCCGCCTGACCATCGAGGCTGCAGAAGTGCGTCCTAACTCACAAAGCCCCGATTTGTCTCACTTTGGCTGACATGATACACGGCCGCGGCGGCGCGGTTGGTTCTTGTACTCCGGGGCACTTCTGTATACTATTAGGAAATGAACGCACACCAGGCGCTTGTAGCGCAGGCGGTCGAGCTGTACCGCTCGCTGGGTCACTACGTCGAAGATGTGGCCGAGATCGATGAGCTGCGCTCCGACCTGCTGATCCGGTCCTCGAAGGACAAGAAGTGGGTGGCGCGCTGCGATTCGAACGCCGTGATCAAGCTGGCCAGCGTCAAGCTCTTCCTGACACACTTGAATACCTACAAGGCCCACAAGGCGGCGATCATCGCCCCCGGTCAGCTCACCATAAAGGGCAGAGCCCTGTTGGCCATCAAGGCGGTGGAGTTCATTAACAGCGCTACGTTGGCGCGCCTCCAGCAAAGTGCCACGCACAAGCAGGTCGCGGCTGAGCAGGCAAGCCGCCCTATGGAGGTGGAGCCAGAGAAACCACGCAAACAAAGGCAGCGGCGCTGGATACGATCGCTGCTGTTCGGGTTGCTGGTGTTGACCATCATCCTGCTGGTGGTGATCCTACTGGCCATGAACGGCTGGCAGCCGATCTAGGCGCCGTTCCCCTTGCTCTCACGCGCCAAGCGCGATTCAGATCGATGAACCGCGTCCACGCGAACTCCTGCTATGATCTTGCGAATGCGGATCCAATCGAGTGCGCAACGCAGCTGGCGGTGCAAGATACGTTCAAGGATCTTCACCGCCGTCCGGGTCGCAGGTCCCACCTCCCATTCTCCTCGATCGGCTTCGTACACAGGCGCCATCAGCGGGACTGTCCGCCAGCTCGCCTTAGCGTGATCGTGTCCGCTCCATATATTTCTGGCTTTAAGTGATAGCCTGCGGCTTCCAGGCGCCCGCCGAACATGGGCCGAAACCCCGTAGCCCGGAACATACCAATGACTTTGCCGTTCTCGGTGATACCTGTATCCTTATAGCTGAACAGATCGCTCATAACCACGACGTCCCCATCCATCCCGATGACCTCGGAAATCGCTGTAACCTTCCGGCTGCCGTCGCGCAAGCGCGTCTGCTGGACGATCAAATCGACGGCCGAGGCGATCTGCTTACGCACCACTCGCAGCGGCAGCTCTACCCCTGATACCAGACGCAACGTTTCCAGTCGCGAAATGGCATCGCGGGGTGTATTGGCGTGCACCGTCGTCAGCGATCCGTAGTGGCCGGTGTTCATGGCCTGTAGCATATCCAGAGCCTCCCCGCCCCTCACCTCGCCGACGATGATCCGGTCAGGGCGCATGCGCAGCGCATTTCGGACCAGATAGCGTACGGTGACGGCGCCCTTGCCTTCGACGTTGGGCGCCTTGGTCTCCAAGCGAACGATGTTGAGGTGGTTCAATTGCAGCTCGGCGGCATCCTCAATCGTGACGATCCGCTCGCCTTCCGGGATGAATTCGGAGAGGATGTTGAGCAGGGTTGTCTTTCCCGAGCCGGTGCCCCTGGATACTACAATGTTTATCCGTGCCGCCATGCAGGCCTTCAGGAGCTCCGCCATGTTTTCCGTCAGGGTGTCGAACCCGATCAGATCACCAATCCGCAAACGCTCCTTGGAGAACTTGCGGATGGTGATGCTTGGCCCGTCGATAGCGACGAAGCGGATGACCGCATTAACGCGCGATCCGTCGGGCAGGCGGGCGTCTACCGTCGGATTGTCGGCGTCGATGTGCCGGCCCAAAGGCATGATTATCCGATCGATCAGTCGCAGCAATGCAGCATCGTTATCGAATTTAATGCCCGTCTACTCCAGCCGGCCCTGGCGTTCCACAAAGACATGGTTAGGGTTGTTGATTATTATTTCGCTGACCTGGGGATCATCCAGCAGTGGCTGGATCGCACCATATCCCAGCAGGTCATTCAATACGTCGCTAAACAGCTCGTCCTTGAGGGTAAGCGATAGCTGGATACCCGATTGGATGTAGGCGTCGGCCAGCCTCTGCCGGATACCTTCTTGCGTCTCCTCAGTCGCGAGTGAGCCCTCATACCCCTGCGTAACCTGCTGCGTGAGCCAGGCGTGCAGCTTCGCCAGTTGATCGGTAGTCGATTGGTTCGGTTCCCTGGTCCCCTCATTCATCGACTTGACCTGGCTCTAGGTCATCATCAGGGATAACCAGGATGATGTGCCTCTTATTAAGGGTTAGGAAGGGAAATTCGCTCTCACCTTGTTCATCGATCAGGCGGGCGTTGGACACTGGCAGGAATTGTCCTTCCCCGTTGATCTCATCGCTGACTCGATTATCGGGGTGGATATGCAGTGTGCCATGGATGACCGCCCCTTCGTTCCGAATTTCCGCTTCGACCGGAGATGTTCTTACAACATCCGTGAAATACTTGCCACGAGCTTCGCTCAATCCTTCCATTGCTATCGCCTCCTTATCAACATGGGGCCGATAAACCTCTGGCGGGAAACATCCCCTTCATCTTCATGGGTGGATACTTTCCTTCTGCCGCCTGACGGCAAGGAAAGCCTGCCCGCCAGAGCGCCCTATATATCTGGTTACTCGCTGATTCATGTGGGGCGACCGTCTGGGTAGTGATGTAATCTCATCCATCTTTGTGTGCGGTGCTTACACTCGGTTGGTGAATCTCCTAATACAATGAATGATAGATACAGTAAGTCTACCTATTGTTCAATGGAGGCCTTTTCCCTAATAGATGGCTATCGCTGAAATCACGTAATTGTCATACATAGACGTGCAAAATCCCGATAGAGTGGATGTGAGATCGGGAGAGAGAGTATGGGAAGATGACAAAATAATCACATACCTTTCTAAGGGCATGATCAATCGACATTTCCCAGCAGTACTCAACGACAGACCGAGCTATCTGGAATTGTTCAAGGGGGATCGTACTCTGACCTATACCATCCAATCTCAGAGTTTCAGGGTCCTTCTCATTCTGAGCTACCTTGAGGGTGGCAAAGACGTCTATCAATATCGTTATGAAGCACCATAGCAGCCAGTAGATCAATGCAACCTCGCTTAATATCAGTAGTGAACAGACAAGGCGTAAAAGATACCAGTTTGGAAGACGAGGTTACACCGGAATTCAGTACGGATAAAGTTTTTCCACCTTACACGGTCTGCCGCTTTAGACAGGCCTTTGGTGAGGGGAAAATGCCATTTCACATTCCGTATTGCCTGTGCTGTGGGACAAATGGGATTTTCAGGCGCCCCCGGTGCGATTCGAACGCACAGCCATCGGATTAGAAGTTAGGGCACTGTGTTTCCACCCTGTAGTATGGAGGAATATTGTGTCCATCCAGTACAGAGAGAAGGGGGTTTTAGGTCCATTCAGTCTATAGTTTCTATTCAATAACACAGATTCTGCACTGGATCTGCACCAGAAAGATCAAAGGAAAGGCGACTCTGAAATTACTGTCTAGAAGACCCAACAATAAACTGATCAATAGTTAGTTTTATCTGGTCAGCGATTAGGGAGCAGAATAAATGGGGGGCACACGGATGTGAACCCAGTAGTCTAAAACCCTTACCGTGGACCTCACGGATCCTTGATTTCGCGAACCGTGTGGTCAGCCCAAGGAGGGTAGCCGTGTGGACTACGGTCGGGTTTTATACCCCTCTCTGTTTCTGGGTTTCACTCGGATTTTAGTTCCGAGTAATGCATCTTAGCACACCATCGAACACCAGGCTATCGTTGTTCTCAGAAGACACAGGATGATTATCGCTTATCAATTAATATGTGTGCAGATCGACCCGGTTCCTAAGAAGCGAGATAAACCTTAGTTTAAAGGTCCCGCCGGTTCGCTTGCCAGCAAATTGGTATAAATGAAAACGGGGCTCTGAGATTCGAGCCCCGTTTTCATAAAGGGGGTGTGCCCTCAGCGGATTAGGTCAATGGCGTGGGGTAGATAATAATTATCACCTTCGTTGTAGGCAATGCTGATATTCGCCGTACCGGTCACCTTGACCTTATAACCAATCAACTGGGAGTTTACACCCATGGTCGTGCCATTGCCATTGATGGTTATCAGCGAATTGGGGGCGAAGATCGTGCCGGTGTAATTCGTTCCTGTGTTGCCATTGATGGTGATGTCGTCCGGATTGTTAGGGTGGCCGAAGAGAAGCATGCCCTTCCAATCGTAGCCATCGGCGTCGATTAATGTATCAGGATCCGTCTCAGCCGCCAGATTCACGTCCGTACCACCACCGAGGTTAAAGGGCCCATCCACCATCACAATCATCACGTCTGTGCCGTTGACGACCCCCCCGGTCCCGGTGAAGCCTTTATGGCCATCCACGCAATACATGCCGGGGTTCATGACCAACGTGGCATTTGGATTGCTGATTGTGATTTCTGAATAACCTCCAGGATCAATCGTGGTAACTCCGGCGTAATTCACCTTTGCCGATCCTTGGTCGGGAAGGTGCGAGCAGTCGGGGATGATCATCCACCGCAGATCGTCGGAGGGGACACCCTCGGATGGCGCTGGACTAACCGCGCCGGAACCTCCCGTATCGAAGGTACCCACGACATTCAGGTTGTAAGGCGCATGTACGGTGATGGCCCCAGCACCCCCTTGTACTCCAGATTGACAGCTGACCGAAGCGGCATCGGAGTTCGAAAAGACGTTACCACCACTGATATCTGTATCCCCGGTTCCGGAGTACCATATCCCTTCACAATCATGCTCTGTTGCTGCATGTATGGCGTTGCCATTGGCGTAATTCTCGGGTGGCCATACGCGCGAGGTGGCTTCGGCACGGTTAGACAGGCGACCATTGAATATCAGGTGGGCAAAGTTCGAATCCATTTCTGTATCGATGATGACGTGGATGTAATCCGGATCACCGGCGTACGGTCCGGTGCGGGGTGGGTTGGTCACCTGGATGGTCACATCCGTGCCGACACCGACAACGCAATCGGGGCCAGCTGGTGAGCAGGCCTGGGCCGTCGTGCCGTACTCATTAGTGGCGGCACTGTTTAAGGCGGCGGTGCCCAGCGGTTGGCTCTTGATCTTGGCATAGGCGGCCGCCATGGCTGCGGCGTCGGCCGCGTTCTGTGAACGCCGGTGTTCGTGCAGCAACATGCCCCCATCGATCGCCAGGGCTGAAAAAGAAATCATTCCGATCATGATGAAAGCGAGGATGATAAAGGACTGTCCCGCTTCGTTATTCTTACTATGTTTCATAGATTGCCTCTCTTGCTCGCACTAAACTCAACAGGGTGGCTGTAAGATGGTATTTGTCGCCTCAGCATGCAAGTGCAGCGCATTTCCAGCGATGAAAGGCGCCACGAGATCGAAATCGAAATCGACGGACACCTTGACGGTTCCACCAGCGCAAGCCACGCCGAAGACCACGATATCAATCTGATCATCAGTGAATGATGACAAGGCGACAGGAGTGTTGGAAGTGCTCCGCACCCGTGCGCGAACACCGTGGACATCGGCTGGAGCGATGGAAGCGTAGGAAGCGCCTTCTTGAGCCGCGTCACGCACAGCGATGTAACTGTAGTATGCCCTCCCGAGGTCCATCCCGCTGGCAAGCAGGATCAAAATAAATATCACGCCGATGGCGAACTCGGTCAGGCTTTGCCCCTTTTGTCGTTCTTTCCTTTTCATCTTGCACACTCCCTACTTACGTTATGATCTCTTCCCCGATAAAATGGGTAAAAAATTGCTTACTTCACATACACATCACGCAGCACAGTGCGGCGCGTCTCGGACGTCATAGGTAGAGTGTCCAAATCGAGCAGCGGCACGATTGGTTCGAAGTTGATGCCGATTGAGACGATGATGCGGTCGCCCAACTTAAATTGGCTGGGTGGGCAGGAGGCTTCAAAGAAACCCGTCGATGGGTTGTCGTACTGGATGCTGATGTCGGCATCGGTGATGGGGGCGAAGACGGCCACGCGTTTGGCTTCGGCGCGGATGCCAGCACAATCCGCAAAATGTTCTATGCCGAATGCATTTACTCCAACGGTAGCCCCATAACGAGCTGCTTCGCGGCTGGCGGAGGCTACACCAGCGTAGGTGATCATCAATCGGCCGAATTCGACGATGCCCATAATCAGCATCAGGAACGCCGGCAATATGAGAGCAAATTCAACTAATGTTTGTCCTCGATTGCGCTCTGCTTTCATCGTTCCTCTCGCCTTCATCTGATCATCCTGTTCTTCTCTACACTCCCCACTCGAGAGAGTGTAAGCCTCCGCCCTCCGCTCCAGTGTTTTCACGCGCCAGGCCCCTCCGCCTTGTGAAAACAAAACCGACCGTGGGGCTCAGGAGCTGTTTCCATGCCATACGGTCGGGATTTAACAAATGCCATCTCGATTCGGTAGCAGGCTGTCCTGGCTGATTATTCAGCGTTAGACCCTTTTGTTTTGCGTCCCCACCTTTCGATGGGTTTGCCATTGTCGTTGAGCAGGTGCGTATAGAGTTGATAAGGTGCTGGGGCATCCGGTGGTTTTCCGCATGCCGAAAAATTAAGATCCTATTGAAAATGCTTAAAATTCCTGAGCGAATCTGGTCTCTTCGAATATCACGATAACCTCTTTATCTTCAGGTTGGGCTTGTTCTTTATCAAGATAGGCTTCTACGATCATGAGCCCGCCTCGTCCCGCTACCATTACACACGTCTGAAACGCTAGGCGGTGATTTCCGGCGTAATGGCGGTTTTGAAGCTCACGTACTGAGATATCAAAATCACAATCGGTACAGGACCAGATGCGAAAGGGCCCAGCGAAACCGCCCGAGGCAGAATCTCTTGAGTCATACCATGTCCCGCCTCGTGATACGTACCAATCTATCCCCCCGTTGCCATAGATCGCAGCAATCCGCACACCAGGATTGAGATGGTAAAGCTTTGTGCCTCCCCGGTAATCATGGATGAGTAGACCTACAACGCCATTTTCCCAGGCCCAATCGTAAATGGACACCGTATCCTTCTCACGGGGTGCGTATCGGGTCAGTCCTGGTTTCACGCGAAAGGCAAGGATATCTTCCACCCAAATCCCGGATAATTGACCAGGCTGACCATTCATTACACTTCTGCGAAATACTTCCAGCGAGGGAACATCCAGGTTTCTGCCAGATGGTCCTTACGCGGCGCTCTCGTTCGACTGGTACTCGCCATCATTATTACTAGCAACACCAAGTTCTTGAGATCCCGTCTGGGGGCCAGGAAGGGGGGTCTCGGTATCAGTGGGGTGAGAGACGGAGCCTGTCGATGGTAGCAATAATGAATAATTTGGCGTCATGAATGTCCCGATAGGCGCCCATCGGCTCACAAATCCCGTAAGGAAGAATAGAACGAAAAAAATGATGACAAAACCAGTCACCTTGTAAGTGGAAGCAGGTTCCACAGATCTAACGTCTGCACGGTTCTTCCTGTAGAAATCCCCCATCTTTTTAGGGGGTTTATGAGTTCTAAACATACATTTTCTCCAAATGCTTTTTCAAGACTTGCACTTCCAGGCCCCAGCTAACCTTCTTGCATTCTGAAACGGAATAGAAAGACCTCCCTTACGATCCCGTTGCGATAATGCTTTCCAGATCGACAACTCGAAAACCGGGAGTAGGGCAGTGCCAGAGACCAGAACCTTCGTGTCGGCAGGTGTAGGTCGTCTTATCCGTTGATAGAGCTATGTGCAGTGTCTGCAGTGTAGAGCCGTCGAGGGCGGCAGCAGATACATTTATTGATTCGAGTTCAGTGGGCGAATAAGGATTGAGCTCATACTGGATCGAAGAAAGAACAACCCTTCGTGACCCTTCTGTAACTATTGAGGATGCTTCTGCCGTCGTCCCGAGGGGTTGGCCACCATTTAATGTAATCAGCAGCTGGCTTCCCAGGACACCTACGCCCAGAATCAATACTAACTCGCGTAACCCTTTTCCGATCAATCTCACTGGTTTTCTTAAAGCAGTCACAATCATGGTCTGCCCCATTTCCTGGAATTCGTATAATTTCTAATGCAACCTAAGGTTAGCGGGTTCGATGCTGTTTGTGATCAGGCATTGGAATGAACTGGCTAGTCCTTATGGCGGATTTAACAAAGGAATGGGCTTTGATTAGGTGTTCAACACGGGGAAAGATTGACTCCGATATCAATGATCGCTGTCAGTCAGATCTGATCTGTCCAACTAAATATTCGAATTTATAGAATGCAGAGGGAATGCAATTGCGCCCGAGGGCTTGCATAGGTCTATTTGCTAATGGCTTGCGCCTGTAAATCCACAGCGGCGTAGATTTTTAGCAAGAATTTAGACAGCTGCCCAGCGAAGGAAAAAGCGAGTCAAACCTCAATTGTTCCATACCTACATCCAGTAGTCCCTTGTTGCTAAGTCATTTATCAACCTAATTACTGAGGGGGCTCCATCTTAAGGGGGATGCATCGGAGATTGAAATATAGTATCCTCCAATTGGAGAAAGGGGCTGTTCTTGTTCAAGCGAATCCAGAGAGCCATCCCTCTCTTCTATCACCTGAGGTTGCGGGATTTTCCGGATCACGCGCTCCAAGCAACACACACTCTTTAGGGAATACTGGCAATGGTTCTATTTCAACAGTGGTGGTTCTATAACCGGATGAGAGCGGAAAGCATCGAGGCAGTGTTATGAGCACGAAAGGACAGCTAGACGCTCCTGTCCATGCCGATTCGATTCGCGTTGCAAGGCAGTCGGATCCATCCTTGCAGAAGGATGCTATGAACCACAATGGCAACCATCTTCTAGGGCAAGCTATTGTTGATAACTTGCCATACAAATTCTTTATCAAAGATGGCAACCTTCGGTATGTCTCTGTCAACGACCACCTTGCGCGGGACTTGGGGGTATCAGTGGAAGATCTCATCGGAAAATCAGATGCTGACCTCCTCCCTCCGGACATCGCTAAGAAACATCATGCCGTGGATTTAGATGTGCTCTCGACTGGCAAACTGATCGAGACGGAGGAGCTCCTAAAACGCAACGGTCATGCCGTTTGGGAGAAAACGATCAAGGCGCCGTTCCGAGATGAAAACGGTGACATCTGCGGTGTATTGGGTTTGTACTGGGATGTCACAGACCGAAAAAAGGCCGAACTGGCGCTTCAGGAAAGTGAAGGGAAATTAAGGGCTATCAATTCTGCGGCCAGGGATGCCATTATCCTGATGGATCCAGAGGGCAAGATCGCCTCTTGGAATCGTGCTGCTGAAGAATTATTTGGATACGCGAGCGAACAGGCCCTGGGTCAGTCTGTCCACGTGCTCATTGCACCGGAGCAATTTCATGAAGCCTCAACGGACGGATTTAATTCCTTCGAACTCACAGGGCAAGGTCCAGTAATCGATAGAACGGTTGAACTACCGGCAAGGCGTAAAAGTGGTATTAAGTTTCCCATCGAATTATCGCTCTCGTCGGTGAAACTGGACGGAGGCTGGGGTGCGGTTGGGATCATCCGGGACATCACCGATCGCAAACAGGCTGAAGCTCAGCTACGACATGCCATCGCAACTGAACGCCGCCAGGCCGAGCAGCTCGCTATCGAACTCAAGCTTGCCGCCAATATCCAGCAAGCCATTATGAGATCATCAAGCTATATAATGGAAGATCTGGATATTATGGCTAGTTGGATTCCGGCCAGCGAGATGTCCGGAGATTTTTATGCACTTCAACCCCTCGATGATCATCGGCTCGGTGTCTGGATTGGTGACGTTTCGGCCAAGGGCGTTCCCGCAGGTTTACTCATGGTCTTAATTAATGCCTACCTGCACGCAGAGATGACAAGTTCATTTGTCCCTGGCAATGCGGTGAGTCAACTTAGCCTGAATGTGAGTGATTTGCTCGACGTATCAGAGCAGTTCACGACCTTGTTTCTGGGCGTACTTGATACTTCCAGCGGCATCCTCACCTACAGCGATGCTGGTCACGGACACGCACTGATTTACCGCCATGCCAGCAACCAGATTGAAAAACTAGCTGTGACATCACCCCCTTTGGGCATTGAAAGTCGAATCATCGCTGTTCAAAAAGAAGTCGGTGTTAATCCATCGGATATAATTGTGATCTTTTCGGACGGCATCACCGAATCCTTCTCCCCCTCCGGTGAATTGTTCGGCGAGCCGCGCCTGCTTGAACTTGTCAGGAAACATGGTCGAGGTTCAATGGACGATCTGCATGATGCAATCATAACAGCGGTGAAAGAGTTCCAAGAGGATTCAATACCAATGGATGACCAAACACTACTCGTCATCCGGCGCATGGACGATTATCGCTCCGAGCTCATAGCGAATATCCACCATGAAACAGGTCCGCCGCTTCAGGTCTGGACTCAATCGCTCACCAGCCATACAGGAGTTCTCCGGCCATTGCATACATGGGTGGCCATGATCGGCGACCAGCTGAATATGCGTGGTGATCGTGATCGATTTATAAACGACTGCCAACTGGGGATTTCAGAATTGATGACCAACGTGATCAAACATGCCTATCATGGCGAGCATGGCCGAATCACCATTCAAGCCCGTGAATACAAAGATCGATTGGAGTTTGATATCCAGGATAAGGGGCTTGCTTACGAAGCCACACCCGTTCAGGAGGATGATCTCCCGGTTTTACGCGAGGGTCACTATGGGTTGCTGATCACTCAGAGCGTCATGGATGAGGTTATTTATACCCGAACACCCGAAGGTGTGAATTGCTGGCGGCTGGTGAAGAACTTATGAGCTTCTACATAAAGAACAAGCCTCCTGAGTTTAGGGACATGATCAACCAATGACAGCCCTTGGATTGACTGTCTCTGAGCGACTTGAAGATGAGAGTACCTGGCGTGGGATAGCCTCGCCATTGGCTCTATACGGTTTTCGTCTCTTGGCTCTGGCAGCCCTCACAATTGGTGGACGCTATCTATTCTGGCGCTACACCGCCTCCTTGAATCCCAATGCGCTATGGTTTGCCATCCCCATGGTGCTGGCTGAGACGTATAGTTTTATAAGCGCCGGTCTGTTTGCGTTGAATTTATGGCGGCCACGGACCAGGACTTCTCCAAAGATCAATCAAGACTTTAGCGTCGACGTGTTTATCACGGTCTACAACGAGCCTCCAGAGATCGTGAGAAAAACGGCGGAGGCCGCTACTCGGATCCATTATCCTCACTATACCTATATTCTTGATGACGGTCGTTCGCCTGTGATCAAGGCACTAACCGAAGAACTGGGTATAGGCTACATCAGCAGAGAGGATAATCGGCACGCTAAAGCCGGCAACATTAACAACGCGTTACAGGTGACCTCAGGTGATCTCATCCTTTATCTGGATGCGGATCAGATTCCCTTACCCCGGATCCTAGATCGAGTTCTCGGGTATTTTGAGGACGATCGTGTCGCATTTGTCCAAACCCCCCAGAATTTTTACAACGTCCCAGACAACGACCCGTTTGGAAATGATGCCGATCTGTTCTACGGACCCATCCAGCAAGGAAAGGATGGTTGGGGAGCAGCTTTCCTCTGCGGCACAAATGTCGTGTTACGGCGGGAAGCTCTGATCCAGATGGGGCTCATATACTATGTTAACGATATCCAGGCTGCCCTGAATGAGACCCTGCAGAATGCCGCCCAATCCGCAAAAAGCGCTGAGAAAGCGCTAAATACTGATTCTGGCTTGCAAACGATGGTTCCGGCAGAACAGATTCTGCAGAGGGTAAAGACATCCATTCGCAAAGCCCAGTTGGGCTTGCGGAATGGCCTTGCCCTGGAGCAAGTCATCTCTACGACTGAAGCGGCGGGTGAAGGGTTGTCGCGATTGATGGATATGCTAGATCGATCCAGGAATGACCTCCTATCCATCCTGGCTGACCTGAATGATATGGATAATCTCACCCAGGGATCTGCCGGACTGCAGCACGCCCGAGTAGCTCACCGACGCATTGAGCGCGAACTCCTCCCAGCACTCAAAAAACAGGAGTATGCTATTCGAGAATTGCTGGAGGCCTCCGAGCAGGTGAGCCTGGTAGTGAATATCGAAGAGACCCCGATGGCAACCATAAGCGTCACCGAAGACCTGGCGACGTCAGTGCGTTTACACGCCCTCGGCTGGAAATCTGTGTATCACAGCGAAGTCCTGGCCCGCGGCCTCGCTCCAGAGGACCTGGATGCCGCATTAAAGCAGCGATTGCGGTGGGCGCAAGGGACGATCCAGGTGATGACCCGTGACAATCCTATCTTCAAGCGCGGGCTCAGCGCGGGACAACGCCTGCAATACTTCACGACCATGTTCAGTTATTTTTACGGATTTGCAGCATTGATCTACCTGCTCTCGCCAATTATATTCCTGCTAACAGGGATCGCACCCGTCGCGGCCTATTCGAACGACTTCTTCCTCAAGTTAATTCCCTATCTGCTTCTCAATCAGCTTATGTTCATATTTGCAACCCGCGGGCTGAAAACCTGGCGAGGGCAACAATATCAGGTCGCCCTCTTCCCCCTCTGGCTAAAGGCGTTTGCCAGCGTATATTTCGAGAAGAATCTGAAGTTCATGGTGACCCCTAAGACTCGCCAACGAGGGATCTACTTACACTTAATCAAACCCCAACTTATTATCGCCTTCCTCACAATCGTAGGTATTGGGGTGGGGATCATAAGCATGCTTAGCGGCGCCAACCTGGAACGAACATCCACCATCGCCAATATCTTCTGGGGGACGTTCAACTTGTGGATGTTGAGCGCCATCATACGTGGGGCAATATGGGCTCCAAACCAAAAAGTATCATCGTCAGGGGGACTAAATCTTTCAACCCATCTATGGGCGAACACACTTATAGGAGAAACACCATATGCAAGTCTTAGTGGAACAAATAGAAGAAAACACAGCCATCATCCAATTAACAGGTCTGCTCAACGCTCACACCGCCCCATCGCTGAAAGAGCAGATAGGGGCGTTAATTACAGGGGGGACATCCCAACTCGTCATAGATATCAGCAAGGTTGATTTCATCGACAGCTCTGGGCTGGCTGTACTCGTCTTTGGGATGAAGAAGACCCGCGCGGTGGATGGCAAACTGTATTTGGTTGGGACGAAGGACAACGTCATGGAGGTCTTTAAACTGACGCTGCTCGATAGGGTCTTCCAATTTTACGAGGACGTAGGCTCAGCAAAAGACGCATTGTGAGACCGAGCAATTGATGAGGGGAGGGTTGACCAACTTCGACTCCTGTGCTGGCTACTTAACTCATCCGTCCAATCTTTCTGTACGTATGCGAACCTGTTGACTTCATCCGAATTGGATACCATACTGCCTGATCTTCTACTTCCTCGACATTGGGCAGAATATGTTTATAGACATCCTTGTTTATTGGAAATCCTTCAACCGCCTCATTAGACAGACCCTAAAATCATGGACAAAGCCAGCTGCGGAGTTGCGCGTTGCTAGTGCACTTTCAGATATCAACCGCAGCCGGACTGATTTGATTGTTGAAAATGCGATGCTCCGTCAGCAACTGATTGTTCTCAACCGGCAGGTGAAACGACCACAGCTCAATCAACGTGACCGTATCCTCCTGGTTATTCTAGCTCGCTGCACAAGATTCTGGCAACAAACCCTTCACATCGTCCAGCCCGACACATTATTACGCTGGCACCGCGAGCTGTTTCACCTGTATTGGCGACGCAAATCAAAGATGAGAAAGCCGCGTATTCCACATGAAACCATCGCCTCATCAAGAAGATGGCGAAGGAAAATGTCTTATGGGGCGCAGAGAGGATTCGCGGCGAACTGCTGAAGCTCGACATCAAAGTCAGCAAACGTACCATCCAACGGTATATGTCCAAGAGCCGACAAGCCTCCAATCAAACTTGGGCAACCTTCATCAAAAACCATGTTAGGGATATCTGGGCTTGCGACTTCACTGTGGTTCATGACCTGTTTTTCCGACCGATCTATATCTTCGTGATCCTGGAACTGAAAACAAGACGGGTTGTACACGCAGCGGTGACAGTCTTGCCAACCGATACATGGACAGCGCAGCAGTTGAGAGAAGCTACCCCATGGGATAGCGGTCCACGGTATCTGATTCGAGACCGCGATAGAAAGTACGGATCCCAGTTTTCATGTATTGCAACCAGCACAGGTATCAAAGAGTTGAAGACACCGTATCGGGCTCCGAAGGCAAATGCGTTTTGTGAACGGTTCATGGGGAGTCTGAAGCGAGATTGCCTGGATCCTATGCTTGTAATAAGCCAAAAACAAATTGAACGTTTACTGAGGGAATACGTAAGCTACTACAATGATGTTCGGCCGAACCAGGGAATCCATCAGCGTATTCCTGGGAGATACAATGAAAAAGGTTTCCCATCACAATCAGGCAAGATCATAAGCGAACCGATATTGGGCGGCCTTCATCATGATTACACTCGCATAGCTTATCTGAACTGACTCTCCCCCAATCGAACTCAATCACAACGAAGCCATCCTGAAAACAGTCGATGGTTTAGTTCAATTCGATTGATGAGCGAATAATGCCAATCGAGGATTGCTTGATATTCATTGAGTTCGATCAATACCAAGCAGGTTACTTGCTGAAAGAGGTCCTAACGCTAACGTCCTCGTTTCAACTCCCAGGACACCTGGCGGATTGGATAAGTAGCCAGCACAAGGTTACTCCAGCTCCCAAAGGATAGCACTGGGAGCGCACAATCACTCAGCAAACTCGCCGTTCGCCTTCTGTGTAGCTGTCTCAGACCCTCCCCCCTCCATTTATTGTGACTAATGGGCTTCAAACGGTGTCTAAGAGGTTATAGGACTAATAACAGTCCGAATACCTATATTGGAGGGAAAAATGAATGAGTTTATTCAACAATTCTGGCAGAATATCGTGAGCTACCTTCCCAGCGCTTTAGCAGCCATTGGCGTGCTGATTGGCGGCTGGCTGGTGGCACTCATCGTCGCGGCAATCGTACGCGGAGGGCTGCGCCGGACCCGGCTCGATGAGCGGATCGCCCGTCTGATTTCAGACGACGAAGATGCATCCGAAAAGCTGAACATCGCCCATTGGGCATCGCGCGTAGTGTACTACCTGATTATGCTCTTCGTGCTCGTCGGGTTTCTCCAGACGCTCAACCTCGCTGTAGTTGCTCAGCCCATTAATGAGCTGCTCAATCAGGTGCTTTCCTACATCCCCATCCTCCTCGGCGGAGCAGCATTGCTTTTTGTGGCCTGGCTCATTGCTAGCGCCCTCAAATTCGTCGTGCTGCGGGTACTGAACGCAATCAAGTTCGACGAGAGGGTCGCCAGCCAGGCGAAAATCGACATGCAGGAAACGAGCTTCAGCGCTGGCCTAGCCAGTGTTGTTTACTGGCTGGTCTTCCTGCTCTTCCTTCCTGCCGTACTTGGCGCCCTGGGATTGCAGGGACTCCTAGAACCCGTACAGGGGATCGTTGACGAAATCCTGGGCGTCCTTCCCAACATCCTGGGCGCAGGGCTCATCATCTTCGTCGGTTGGCTGGGGGCGCGCATTTTGCGTCAGGTTCTAACCAACGTGCTTGCTGAAGTCGGCACCGACCGGCTCGGGGATCGCACGGGTGTTTCGGCGGCACTTGGCGGACAGAAGCTTTCACACATCTTGGGGACAGTCGTTTACGTGCTTGTTCTCATCCCCATCCTGATTTCCGCGCTCAATACCCTGCAAATCGAAGCCGTTTCCCGTCCGGCTTCAGAGATGTTAACAATCTTGCTCACCGCCATTCCCGCGATCTTCGGGGTCATGCTGCTCATTGTGGTGGCGTACATGGTGGCTCGCTTTGTCTCGACCTTTGTGACCAACGTGCTCTCCGGGATCGGGTTTGACAAAGTGCTCACCTACATCGGCTTGGGAGACGTAGCCGGCGAGACGACGCCTTCTCAAATCATCGGTTATCTCACGACGGTTGCCATCATGCTTTTCGCAATCATCGAAGCCGCCAATCTGCTCGGATTCACCATCCTGGCAGTGCTGATTTCTGAGTTCATCGTGGCAGCAGGTGGCGTGCTCCTGGCCGTCGTAATTTTCGGCCTGGGTCTATACCTGGCAGGTCTGGCCGATCGAGTGATCCGCGACGCGGGGGTGAAGAATGCAACCCTGCTCGCTCCTGCCGCACGCATAGCGATCATCGTTTTCTCGGCTGCTCTGGCGCTGCGCGAGACGGGCATCGCTCAGGACATCGTGACCATGACCTTTACAATCGCTCTGGGCACCATCGCCGTCGCTGCAGCCCTGGCCTTTGGTTTGGGCAGCCGTGAGATCGCGGCGATGGAACTGGAGTCCTGGCTTAAGACATGGCGAGATCGCTAGGACAGATTTGCAGTCGCCGTTTAAAGGAAAAGTGAAGATCAGGGCCTGCTTCTTGCAGGTCCTGATCCCTTTCAAAAAGATTGCCGGTCAGAGTGCGACTTCCTTATGTTGACATTCTCAAATATCTCGGTAGTGTACATAAGGAAGGAGAGGCTTTGACGGGTGAGATGAAAGAGTATAAGCGCCGGTTTCAGGATCTTTCCGACGAAATCCTGGTCAAGCAAGCGAGGGCGCGCGGCGCTGTGGACGACCGGCCATTCACGGTCCTTTTCGAACGCCACAGGCACATGGTGTGGTCGGCCTGCTATCGCTTCATGGTGAACGGGGAAGATGCCGAGGATCTGCTTCAGGAAGTCTTCATCAAGGCTTACAAAGGACTGCCTTCTTTTGAAGGAAGATCCGCGTTCCGAACCTGGCTATACCAAATTGCGATCAATACCTGCCGGAATGAACTACGCCAACGGCGACGCAGACCGGATCTCATCACCACTCCAATGGATGATCTGAAGCTTGAAGATCCCGCTCCTTCACCAGGCAGCATTCAAGGAGAATGGCGAGAGGTTGTTGCCACAGCGATGATGAATCTCCACCCCGATGAAAGGGAGATTCTGATTCTGCGGGATTTTGAAGAGCGTCCGTATGATGAGATCGCCGAGTTGCAGGAGATCCAACTTAGCGCCGCTAAAATGCGTATCCAGCGAGCGCAAATAACTCTGTACAATGAACTACGGGGGTTCATCGATACCGAGGAAACAGGATGAACGACCACATCACCCGCGAGCAGGCGCTTCAATTCATATCTGGAAATCTCTCTATGAAAACAAGAGATGGGCTCCTTGCGCACATAGATACGTGCGATGCATGCCTCTCGCTCATAGATCAAATTTGGGCTGATACCCTGCATCAACTGCCCTATGCAGAAATCCCTGTTTTAGGACCTCATCGAGCTCAGGATGTGGAGCGCCAGATCTTTCGCCGCATCCATGCCATGGAGGTCGGGAAACAAGCGCTTCGTTTAGCATTCATGGGACCTTTAACTGTCTTAAAGGGTCTATTGGAACCACTTAGCCGCCAACGTAAAAATCCTAGATCGGAGTAGTCACATGACACCAATCGCTCTTGCTGAGATATGGAAAGCAATCCTCGCAGCCCTACCTGGTATGGGTTTAGCCCTGGCTCTCGTACTCATCGGGTGGCTCACAGGGCGGCTGCTATTCGCCATCACGTGGCGACTCCTTCAGCGGTTCAAGTTCGACGAAGCCGCTACCCGAGCCGGCATCGCCGCTGGGCTGGAAAAGGCAGGTTTTACTTTTCCTCCATCGAAGCTTATAGCCGCGTTGGTCCATTGGGCTACATTCCTAACCTTCGCGATGATGGCGCTCGATGCGCTAGGTTTTGACGCCATTCTGCAACCTTTGCAGTCGCTGCTTGGATACCTGCCTCACATTCTAGCGGCAGGCGTAGCGCTTGTTGTTGGTCTTTTCCTCGCCCAAATAATAGGGCGCGCTTCCCAGGCCGCACTTGCCAGCTTTGGCTTCGACTTTCACGAAGCCGGCGGGAGACTTGCGCGCGGCCTGATCATCATCGTCACCGCCCTGGTGGCACTCGAACAACTCGATCTCAATATCAGTATCTTGAGCGACGCTTTTGTTAATTTGCTAACCATCGCCGTTGGCGGTTTTGTCCTGGCATTCGCACTGGGCGCGCAGGGCATCGCCCAAAATATTCTGGCAGGCTTTTACGTGCGCGAGAATCTCACACCGGGTGACGTGCTCGTCGTCGATGAGATCGAAGGCACGCTTGAAGCCATAGGCGTTGTCAATAGTGAAATTTCCGTCCAGGGTGACCGGGTTTTTATGCCTAATCTGCACCTAGTAGAAGGTAGAGTGTACTTAAAGAACAGGCATATATCTTAAGTAATGCCCTGGAGGATAAGACGCTGCAGCTGGAGTTCGAAGGTTATTGAGCGTACATGGAAAAGGTATGCTATCGCTTGACCCCAGGGGAGTTGGCGAGCTCGGATTGAAGATGGGAAGTTCCGTTTTTCCTTGGTGAAATACCGTATATTCACCGACCTAAATACTGGAGACTTGACAAATTAATTATCATAGAAGATGGAATCCTGAAATAGGGGCCTTAGACCGTGTGCTGGCTACTTAACCCATCCGTCCAATATTTCGGTACGTCCGCGAACCTGTTGACTTAATTCGAATGGGATACCTTACTGCCCGATCAGCTAATTCCCCGACATTGAGTAGAATATCCTGGATTCAACTACAAAGCGCAACTCTGGATTCGAACTTACGACCTAGAGATCCTCGATCCGAATCCTGTGGGTGGGTTTCTGTAGAATCGTGACTAGCTAATCCGGTAATTTTCAAGGTAATGGTTCAGTATAAGTGTGTCGGCCACAACGTGATCCAAACATTATCCAGGACTATTGGCATCATGATCATCCCTCGTTTCTATTGATTCCCCCGCATTTCTTCTGCGACACGAAGCATGTTACAGAAAAGTGCTCCCTGTTCAATCGAATCATCGAGGGCGATATGCGTATGGGGAGAGGGATCAAACCACTCCTTGGGCATGTTGCGTTTTCCGATCTTCCGGTACTCCCTGCCAAGGATAACCATCGCCAGCGTCTTTATGTCCAACGCAGAAAATGAGAACGGGCTCTCTCCAGCGAATTTCATCAGATACCAGTAGATAAACATGAAGTCATAGGCTGCGGGGTATCCCACGAAAACAGGCTTGCCCGGAAGATCCTTGAGCCATGCAACATATTTGGGCATTACCGTCTCAGGTGGCTTGGTGTTCTCTCTGGTCGCCTCATACGCCTCGCGGTGTTCATTCCACCACTTCATGGTCTCGGGATGGCCGGCTGCGCCCGGAAGTGTCTTAAGATTGGCATGGAAGGTTCGTAGCAAGGTCTTGTCTGCCAGGTATGCTGCAGATCCAAAACTCAGCATCGAGTGAGGACCCGGGATCGGCCCATCGGCTTCCACGTCTGTGCTCACGTAGACTTCCATACTTCCCCCTGTCTCCTTCTCAATATCAATAGATGTACTCCATCCTATCCAATCCACTCGATATGTACGATGTCCTTCAACGATTCGAATTCGGGATCCCCCGTGATCAGCGTACCGTCGAGTTTCTCGGCAGCAACAATGGCGAACGCGTCTGCATAGGCAACGGGATACTGTGCCTTGATGTGCGCGGCTGCGAGAACGGTTTCATAACCCACCGGGAGGATCTCGATCGGCATCTGTTCGACTATCGCCAAGACCTCCTGGGCTTTCGCCAATCCACGCTCCCGTTCTGTGATGTAAACCACCTCTCCCAGGTTGATCAGTGACATTAAGGCACGTCTCTCCCCAAGGGAGGCATCGTGCAGGATCTCTCTGACGCGCGCCTCGCCGGCCTCACCTCCCAAATAAGCCAGCAAGGCATAGCTGTCGATGATAAAGACGGTCGGGCTATCGCTCACGAGCGCGTTCCTTCTTGCGTTCCTCAAGGAGAGCTTCCGTGAGGGAAGTCTCGCCCTGAAGCATTCCAGATGCAACTTCCAGGGGATCCTCAGAAGTGGGGATCAGGGAAAGCACACCACCGTAATCCACCACATGGACCTCGTCGCCTGGTTTGAGGTCATACTTCCTACGCAGGTCGGCTGGAATTACCACCCAGCCTTTTTGGGAGATCCTTAAAGTCATCGGAATTCCCTCCTTCTGACGTTATACTTCTTTACACTATAGTATAACATCATTCTTGCCGAATTTCATCTTCACGGATAGCAAAGCGGGCTGATCTTTTCTCATTGATTGAAAATAATCAGTGATGAAAAATCGACAAGCCTGACGGTCTACGTTTCATCCGGGGGGCTCAATTTGAGCGTTTCGGAAACGACCCTATAACCGCCAGATCCTAGGTTCTAATCCTAAACAAGGGGGCTTGGAAGGAAAAAGGCACCCTCGCGGGTGCCTCAAGGTAGCGGGGCTCAGATTCGAACTGAGGACCTTCAGGTTATGAGCCTGACGAGCTGCCACTGCTCCACCCCGCAACGTTAAACTGCTGTCTAACAGCGTCGAAGATTATATCACAGCGCCAGAATCAGCGTCAAGGTAACATCATTTAAGCAAGCCGCAAAGCTGAAGTAAATGTAACAATAACTGCTTCAAGTGACCAAACTCGATGCCCGCCCGGGCTTAATCCCCAAAGATCAAAGCCCACCAGACCTGCCAGTTGTTGGGCGTATCGAGGTTGTGCCCGGGAGCGGGGGTCGCAACAGATATTTGGCCCGGCGACGGAAGAGGAATGATGAGCGTCTCACCTTCGCGCACAAGCTTCGCGTCATCATGCGCCCACTCAGCGATGACGGACTCACTCGTTGCCTCGGCAACGCTCGTCATCAACTGCACACGATCCGTCGCCATCACCGCAACTTCCGTCTCCAGCTGCACAGCGTCTCGCTCGAGACGGCGCGCATTCGCCATGCGCCGATTCAGATCGCCTAGAATGAGAATCCCGACGATCACGCACGCAATTATCCAAATACTCGAAAGGCGATTACGCCCCTCTCCATTTTCGCTCATTGAGGTCATCTTACCCGAGGGGAAGCCGCTCCGCAAGATAGGTGAATTAAAAAGCCCCACATGGGGCTTTGAATGCCGAAGGCGGGAGTCGAACCCGCAAGAGCATAAAGCTCACTGCGCCCTGAACGCAGCGCGTCTGCCAATTCCGCCACTTCGGCTCGCTCTGCTATTCTACCTGATGTAGCCTCAGATATCAACGCGGGGCACCTAACCCTCGCTGAACTCCGATGTTTTTCCGTACAATCCTACACTCGCATCCTACCCGGTAAGCTCCTCTTCCAATTCATCGAGCTTGAGCCCAATGACCTTGCTGGTGGTGTCGGTGCCCATACTGACCCCATAGACAACCTCTGCCGCCTGAACCGTCAACCGGTTGTGAGTGATGAGAATGAATTGAGTATCCTGGCTCAGCTCAGCAAGCATGTCGGTGAAGCGCGTCACGTTCGCTTCATCAAGCATCGCGTCCACCTCATCCAAGACACAGAAAGGTGTCGGTGAGACTTTAAGCAGAGCGAAGATCAGCGCGCTTGCCGTCAGGCTCCTCTCACCCCCGGATAGCATCGCCAGACTCTGCGTTCTTCGACCTGGAAGCCGAGCATCGATATCGATTCCAGTCTGTGTAAGATTGTCTGGATCTGTTAGCGTTAAATGCGCCGACCCGCCGCCAAACAGCCGCGTGAAAGCCTCTCGAAACGCAATGGCGACAGCATCAAATGTCTTCCGAAATTCCCTCTCCATGAGCACATCGAGTTCGGCGATAACCTCATGGATCTGACTCTCGGCTTTGCGCAAATCGTCGACCTGTGACGTCAGGAATTCAACCCGCTCGTTAACCTCACGATATTCGCGCCGCGCCTCTGGGTTTACCGGTCCCATCCGCCTCAACTGCATGCGCAGGTTCCGGCTCTGTTTCTCGATCTCGGGCGGTAGCTCTTCGACGCGCGCTAAACGCTCAACGATACCCTCGAAGGGCAGTGGTTCCTGCCCCAGGACGTCCTCTTCGTACTCGAAAGCCACCAAGCCGAAATCATCCTCGATTCGCCGTTTCAAGCTGGCAAGCTCTTCCTGCCTGCGGGCCAATCCAATTTGCGCCCGGGAATGCTCCCGCTCAGCAGCCTGAAGCGCTAATCGCACTTCGCTCTCTTGGGCTTCGAGTTCCAGTCGGCTGCTTTCCGTAGCAGTAAGTGCTTCTTCCGCAGGTCTCATCTGCCCTTGCAGCTCTTCTAACTTCGCCCGAATATCATTGAGTGTTTCTTGGCTGACCCGGACCTGTACCTGCAAACGTTCCGATTCCAACCGATTGGCGTTTAATCGCTCCTGGCGCCCTGTGAGATCACCCTCGATAAGTGAACGCCTATCAAACAACGCCTGAACTCTGACCTGCGACTTGTCATGTGAAACCCTCGCCCGTTCCAGGCGTGATTCGATCTCCGCAACCTCTGATCCTTCACCGATACCATCCAATGCGAGGAGCGCTGTTTGATGCTTTGCCTCGATCTCTTTCTGCTCTTCACGGACTCGCACAGCCTGCTCAGCAATCCCAACAAGCTCTAGCCGAACGGATTCAAGTTCAGCTTCAACTGTGCCCAATTCATCTTCTAGTAACGAGATCCTATGCTCGATGGTTTTCAAGTCAAGAGAAGCCTGATCCAATTGATCCCTGAATTGCCGCCGTTTTGATTCAATCTCTTTGTGGTCCTCTACTGCTGTTTCGATATCCCTGCGGCTGGATGGAATCTGGGCTTGAATCTCCTCCAACTGTTCCAACATTGATTCCAGCACCTTGCGTCTCGAATCATATTTTTCCTGAAGCGGCTTTGTATCACGCTCGAGCCCACCGATCCCCTTTCCAAGACCGATTACCGCTTGGCCAGTTGGGTAAAAAATATCTCCTTGCAGCGTAACAAGTCGTCCGTCGGTTGGCAGGTTATGCATCAAGCGTTTCACCGCGCGCCTGTCGCGTACGACGAGCGTTCGCCCCAGAAGCATTTCAACGGCCGGACGATATTGATTGGCGATTGTCACCAAGTCAGCAGCATTACCGACGCAGTCCGCATCCTCAATGGGGTCTAAATGCGCGAGAGTTCGTCCCGACTTCAACGGCAGAAGTGAAAGGATCGTCTCAGTTGCATCCAATTCCGGACCTTCAAGTGCCAAGAGAATTTGATCCAGGTCGGTAAAGGCAAGGCTTTCGAAGAAATCCCCCAATGCAGCATGGATCGCTCGATCATACTCTCGGGGTATCTGGATCTGACGTGTGATGCGTCCAAGGTAGCCGGTGAGACGGCCTTCATCACGGGCAGAATGCAAGCGTGAGAGCTTCTCATCGTCCAGCTTATTGGACTGGCTGGCAGAGAGTTGTGCATTCAGCGTGCCCAGTTCCACCTTCTCCACGTTGATCTGCTGCGCGAGTTTTGCCTCTTCAAACTGCAAAGATTCCAGCCGGTCGCGCCCCGCAGTTTCGGCAGTTAGAGCTTCATTAACCCTCTCCTCCGCTTCCAAGACGGATCGCTTCGCATCAAGCAGTTTCCCCTCGGCTTCATCCTTCTCTTCCCGTGTAACCTGCAAGTCCTCCTTCAGGCGTTCCACTCGTCCAAGAAGGGCATCCTGCCTGTTCTGAAGCTGCTTCTCCTGCGCCTCTAACGTGATCCCGCGCGCGAGCAGTGCTTCTAATGCACCTTTCACATGCTGTGATTCCTCAAGCAACGCCGTCCGTTGCGCAGTATCAATCTCTCCGTCCTGAAGCAGCGCCCCGAGTCTCCGTTCGAACTCCACAACGATGGTTCTCTCCTCTGCGAGGTCTGTTTCGGCTTCGACGACCTGCTTACCTAGCAATGTCAGCGACTCCTGAAGCGCTTGGATCTCAAGGCCAAGCAGGCCATCCTGTTCCGTCAGCCACCGCAACCTCTCTTCTCCCACCGCCAATTCGCGCCCAGACCGTTCACGATCCTGATAATGGTCTGTAACCCGCTGCCGCCAATCCCGCAATTGAGATCGAAGGTCATTGCTCCGTATACGTACCGCCCGCATTTCAGATTCGATTTCGGCTTGCTTCACCCTCAGGTCATCCCGCAATCCAACCTGCTCGTCGGCGTCCGCAACTTGTGCAGATACGGTTTCCAACAGACGATACCAGTGATACCCGTACCATATTCGCAGCAGTTCCTGCAGATCCGTTCGAACCTGGTCATAATCTTTCGAGCGGTCCACCTGCCTTTTCAAGCTTCTCAAGCGCGGCTTTAGCTCAGTCAGAATATCCTGGACCCGTTCGAGGTTGCGTTTCGTCGTATCCAGCCGGCGTAAGGCTTCTTCTCTTCTGCTGCGGTATAGACCGATCCCCGCAGCTTCTTCAAACAGCTGGCGGCGCTCGTCGGCTCGCAGCGAAAGAGCCGCATCGACAAGCCCTTGCCCAATAATGGTGTAGGTACGCTGGGAGAGCCCGCATTTTGAGAGCAGATCATTGACGTCGCGCAAGCGGACGCGTTGACCGTTGAGCACGTACTCATTCTGCCCATCGCGATAGGCACGACGACCTATGGTCACCTCTGTAAAATCAATCGGAAGCCAACCATCGCTGTTATCGAAGGTGATTGTTGCCGCAGCCATCGAGGCGCGTGGTCGTGTTTCCGAACCGGAGAAGATCATGTCCTCCGTTCGTTTCCCGCGCAGCAGCGAGAAGGATTGCTCACCCAATACCCAGCGAACAGCGTCGGTGATGTTTGACTTCCCCGATCCGTTTGGACCAACAATCGCCGTAATGGTTGATGCGAAACCGAAGTTGATCTTCGTTGCGAAGGTTTTATAGCCCTGGATTTCGAGGGATTTCAGACGTGGAATTTTCTTTTCCAATTTATTTGCTCGATCGTTGTGAAATTGTTGAACCGTTTAGTCCTAATTTCTGAAGCGCATTTTCCGCTGCCGCTTGCGCGGCCTCCTGTTTGCTACGACCTCTTCCATCCGCTTTAACCCTCTCCCCGATCGAGACCTCGACAGCAAATTCTCGATCGTGATCAGGTCCAGATGTGCCAGTGGTCCGATAGTTCGGTATCTCCCCAAATTCAGACTGAGACCACATCTGCAAGATGCTGCGCGCATCGACCAATCGCTCGTCGTCAAGCACCGCCTTGGCCGCGCGCTCAAAGCGCGGCTCAATAAAACGGACGACGGCCTCGATGCCAGCATCGAGGTAGAGTGCGCCGATTAACGCTTCGAACGCTGCGCAGAGCAGCGCAGGTCGCTGGCGGCCACCGGTAGCGCTTTCTCCTTTCCCCAGGAAAATAACCTCACCCATTCCAAGCTCGCTGCCGAAAACTGCCAGCTGCTCCGTACGAACCAGCGCCGAGCGCAGCCGGGTGAGTGCACCCTCATCCATCTCCGGGAAACGGTTGTAAAGCCAGACCGCGGCGATGAAATCTAGAGCAGCGTCACCGAGGTATTCCAGACGCTCGTTATCCTCCAATGCCTCGGGGTGCTCGTTTAAGTATGAGCGATGCGTCAGGGCGCGGCGGAGCAAACTGGGATTTGAGAAAGACAATCCCGTTCTCCGGATAAACTCATCCGGTTTCACTATGTCACTCTCCATGAACTTGGGGGACGCCGAGAACTCAGCCGATCTGGGTACTCCGCGTTCCACCAGTTCCTTCGATACTGATTGATTGTTGCGATCTATTTTAACCCGTGAATCTCCGCAACGCCAGCACCGCATTGTGCCCACCGAAACCAAAAGCGTTGCTCAACGCGACTTCGACTTCAACCTCGCGCGCATGGTTAGGAACGTAATCCAGATCGCATTGAGGATCGGGATTATTGAGATGGGTCGTTGGCGGCAGAATCCCATCCCGTATCGCCATGACGCAGATAATCGCTTCCAGGGCGCCGGTCGCGCCCATCATATGTCCCGTCATAGATTTCGTGGACGAGATAGGCACTCTATAAGCAGCCTCACCCAGCGCTGCCTTGATCGCCTTCGTTTCTGAGATGTCATTCAACTTCGTGCCCGTCCCATGGGCGTTGATGTAATCGATCTCATCGGGGTTGACTGCAGCGGTAGTAAGCGCTTTCTCAATCGCTGAGGCGCCTCCCGCTCCCGTTTCAGAGGGCGCCGTGATATGAAATGCATCGGTGGTTGAACCGTAACCTACCAACTCAGCGAGAATTTCCACACCTCGATTGCGTGCGTGGTCCAGGTCCTCGAGGATGACCACCGCTGCTCCCTCACCGATCACCAAGCCATCGCGGTTCGTGTCGAACGGTGCTGGGGTTTGAGAAAAATCTTCGTTTTGTCTCGAAAGTGCTCCTAAACGATCGAATGAAGCAACGCCGAACCTAGTGATGCTCGCCTCCGCAGCGCCAGTCAGGCATACATCCATTACACCTGTGCGAATCAGCGTGGCAGCAATACCAATCGCATCGGCGCCAGAGGCGCAAGCTGATGCGACGGAAAAGGATGGTCCTTTGGCACCAATTTCGATAGCCACAACCCCCGAAGCACCATTGGCCATGAACATTGGGATCGTGAAAGGGCTAATCCGACGGGGGCTATCGTCGACCATCGCCTGCATGCCCGTCTGCAGCGTATTCAGGCCGCCTACTGCCGAGGAGATGATAACTCCGACTCGATCAGCACCCTCAGGTTGTATCTCCAACCCGGAATTCTGCATCGCCTGGGAGGCCGCAGCGCTTGCGAATTGCTCAAAACGATCACGACGCCGTGTCTTGCGGGGATCCATATACAGCGCAGGGTCGAATTCCTTGACCTCACAGGCAATGTTCACCAGGAGATCACTCGAGTCGAACAACGTGATTCGTCCAACGCCTGAGGTGCCAGACTTGAGTGCTTCCCAAGTCTCCATGACGTCGAACCCCAACGGGTTGATCGTGCCCATCCCCGTTATCACAACCCTGCGTTCCATGCTCGTATCCTTCACAATCTCTTTCTTACTTACCTTTCAATCAACCAGCTTTCAACCGCCGCTGATCCCATTTTCAGGTGTTTCACTCTTCCAGCACCTTAAACCCCGAACCCGTGAGGACCAGAACGATGGGGTCCGGGCATGTTTCCAGCACTTGTTCAAGGGCTGGTACAACGAGTGCCGACGTCGGTTCTACATACAACCCGATACGAGCCAGTACGTCGCGCCCTTTCAGGATTTTTTCTTCATCGACGGCGATCATCTCGCCCCCGCTCTCTCTGATGGCTTGCAGGATGGCGTCCCCGCGCAGTGGATGAATGATACGTACCCCCTCAGCGACTGTTGCCCCCTCAGAGGTCATAGATAGATCCGAAGTGCCGCCGGAAAAGACCGCCCATAGCGGCGCACACGCGCTCGCCTGAACACCAACCAGGGCAGGGGTCCGATCGATTACACCCGCTGATTGCAATGCCCGAAAACCCCGATGCAAACCCAAGAGCAGCGTCCCCTGGCCGACAGGTGTGATGACTGTTCCAGGAGATCCCTTCAATTGTTCCGCTATTTCAAAGGCGATGGTTACCATTCCTGCAATACCGTGCGGCAGATACGCATGGCTGGCATACACAATTCCTCGCTCTGCCTCACGCTGGACAGCCTGCGCGGTGGCTGAGCGCGGACCAGGGATCTGGACAACCTGCGCGCCATATGCGTCGATCTGCGACCGTTTTGGACCCGAGGCGTATTCAGGGACATAAATACATACCCGAATACCTGCCCGCGCGGCATAAGCAGACAGGGAGGCTCCTGCATTGCCGGAGGAATCCTCAACTGCATCTTCAATTCCCGCAGCGGCCAGCGCGCTGACCAGCACCGCACTACCGCGGTCCTTAAATGAGCCGGTGGGGTTCAAGTGCTCGCATTTGAAGAAGATTTCGCGTGAGAAGATTCGGTTAGAGAGAAGCGGCGTGTCTCCCTCCCCCAGACTGATGAAATCTGCATCCACAGGCAGAGGGAAACTCCGCCGGAAGCGTTCGATCGATCGGCGGCCCCGTCCAGCAGGTTGAGCCGGATCATAGGAGATTGGGTCTGTAAAATCGAAAAGGCCGCCGCATTTCTCGCAGCGGTATGGAAACCCACTGCTTGGATAGGGCTGATAACAATTTGTACAATGGAACGGCCACTCCCAGGAATTTCCATCTGCAGACATATTTTTCCCCGAACCTCGGTATCATCCCCGGAATGATACGAGCCCTCAATCCATAGCTCTTATTCCGGATCGGCTTCTTTCTCGAAAATGGGAACAATCTGTTTCAAGCGGTCGATGCCATACCTTGCAGCTTCAAACACTGCAGCATCGTGACGCGCTGCGGTGCAAGCGACCATAACCGTGGGTGTGCCGGGTCGTTCCTCACCGAGGCGTTGAACGATAGCCACACCCTCGATTGATAACCAGCGCTCACGAATTTCCCGCACGACTTGCCCTATCTGCCCTTCAGTCATCGGGATATCGGCCATGGAGAATCCGTGGTCGGTTTCCCAAAGTCCATCGCGTTCTACGTGGACCGGTACAACCCCAGTCAAGACACAGGCTGCTCCAGCAGTTGGTGTAATGATTTCCTCTAATAGGGCATTCATATCCAACGGTTCCGCGTAATGCGGAGTATCGTTGGATTTTCAATGCTTCCACCGCTCACCGGCGGGAAGATCGCCAATTCATCACCGTCCTCGAGTGGTTGGTCATCAAATGCAAATTCACGGTTCACAGCGATGATTACAGAGTCAAACACCTGGATGAGCTCCGGATGGTCCCTGCCAAGGTGGCTCTTCAAGTCTTTTACGCATGAACCCTCAGACAGCGATACGGTCTCTTCCCGCGCTCCCGCCAAATCCCGGAGCGTCGCAAAATAGAGGATCCGCAGCGTCATCCGACATTCTTCCCTGAGACCCATTGCTCCCTCGCTCTGCCATGCTTTTCGGGCAGACGACACTTCGAGGCCCGGGCTTCGTATTCCATGGACTTGATCTAAAACAATACCTAAATTATACCGGGCGCCCATCTCTACCTCCAAACAAGAAACCTTGACAGGCAATCGCCGACTGCTATAATGAACCCGCCTGCCCGAGGGTGGGCGTTTCTATGATTACGAATGGAGTAAAGTTATGCCAGCTGTACCAAAGCGCAAGATCTCCAAGGGCCGGCGCGATCGCCGACGGGCTCACCACGCGCTTAAACTACGTCACCTAATCAACTGCACGAATTGCGGCGATCAGCATCTTCCACATCATGTCTGCCCTAATTGCGGGCATTACGCCGGTCGCGAAGTGATCGAAATCGAAAGCACTTAAGCCCGATTCACATAAAGCCGTGCATCTATAAGCGCGGCTCCTTTTTTTAAAACACAAATGCCCCTAATTCCAGAACGGACAGCATTTGTTTTTCCCGGTCAGGGCTCCCAGTCTATCGGAATGGGAATGGCCTTAGCAGAAGCCGCCCCCGAAGCGGCACAGATTTTTCAACTCTCCGATAAGATCCTCGGTTACCCCTTATCGCAGGTCTGCTGGCATGGACCGGAAGCAGATTTGAATTCCACCCAACATACCCAGCCAGCACTCCTCACGCACTCCATCGCCGTGCTCGAAGTATTCAAATCCAGATATCCCGGCTTTTCACCAGCTTGCGCCGCTGGGCACTCAATGGGTGAGTACACCGCATTGGTAGCTGCGGGCGCGCTAACCTTTGATGATGCTTTGCTGCTAACGCGAGAACGAGGAGAAGCGATGCGCTACGCAGGCGAGATCCTTCCTGGGGGGATGTCCGCCGTGCTCGGACTTGATGTAAAAGAAGTTGAAGGAGCTTGCGACCAAGCGTCAGCGCAAACGGATGGCAATGTCACTGTCGCAAACGACAACTGCCCCGGGCAAGTCGTAATCTCCGGGGACGAAATCGCGCTTACACTCGCTCACGATCTTCTAGAGAATGCCGGCGCACGCAAAGTCATCCGCCTGGCAGTGAGCATCGCCTCACACTCGCCTTTGATGGTCCCTGCTCAGGATCGTTTGAACACCGCGCTTGCAGCCGCATCACTTAGTGACCCTCATATCCCTGTCGTGGGGAATGTGTCAGCCAAACCGCTTTCTTCCACAGAGAAGATCAGGGCAGACCTGAGCGCTCAACTCACATCCCGGGTTCGCTGGACAGAGTCGATTAGATGGATGACTCATTCGGGCATAGATACATTTATCGAAATGGGTTCGGGAACAGTTCTCAGCGGACTGCTGCGCCGAATTGATTCTCAGGTGCGAGGAATCTCTCTCGATTCTCCGCCAACCTGGGATACGCTATAAGTTGAATTGATCCTCCGATGCTACGGAAAATCCTCTACTCCGCCATTCTCCTTCTAACGATTTTCTTCGTCGCTCGCAATTTTGAAGAACTTAAACTCATCCTCGTGACTTTCGGACAAAGTGACGGTCGGTGGTTATTCGCCGCGACGCTAGCCCAAATCTTGTGGTTAGTTTCAATCGCTGGGAATCTCTGGGCTTGCTACTACCTGATGGGCATCCATGAAAAACTCGGCCACCTGATCCCATTAACTATTGCTGCGAATTTCATCAACGTCATCGCACCGAGCTATGGCGCGGGAGCACTGGCGGTGCTGATTGCAGATGGAAGCCAACGGGGAAAGCCTGTGGGAAAGGTCAGCACAGCCGGCTTTATTTATCTCGTTTATGATTACCTCGGATTCATGATAGTGCTTTCCCTGGGTTTCTCCATATTAAGCAGGCGGGGTTTACTCGATGCTTGGTTGATCGGCGCCGCGGTGTTTGCTGTGAGCATCGCTGTGGGATTGCTCATCCTGACCGCGATCGGGGTCCATTCTGCCAATCAACTCGAGCGAGCGCTCCTCTGGCTCGTTGATTTAGCAAACCGCATCATCCAACCCCTTTTCAAACGAGCCGTCATCAACCGCACCAAAGCACAGAAATTCGCGCTAGATATCGCTGATGGGCTGCTCCAGATCCGCCGTTCTCCCCGGAAGCTGATCCTTCCCTTCATTCTGGCATTGACCCGCAAAACGATGATGGTGCTCACCCTTTTCTTCGTATCGCTCGCCTTCCACAACCCCTTTGGGATCGAAACGCTATTGACGAGTTTTAGCGTGAGCTACCTCTTTATCATCGCTTCGATCACACCTTCCGGAGTCGGCTTCGTTGAAGGCGCAATGGTCTTGACTCAAAACGCCATGGGCGTGGATCCACTCACTTCCACGGCCATCGCGCTCGTTTATCGCGGGATTACATTCTGGCTGACGCTCGCTTATGGTTTTATCGCCATCCGCATGGTCGGGTTCCAACCCAACCTATCATCAACAAACGGCGCTGCGCATGATAAGCCAGTTAAAACCCCTTCTACAGGGATAGGATTTATAGAAAGCAATCCCGATTCGGATCCAAGCAAAGATTAGTCAACCGGTTTGGGGGTACAGTAGAGCCCATCACCCCTCAGGCAAGATCGATTTGAGATTCATCCTCTTCTTGGCTTCTGGTGTAAAATCCACTTGCTAAGATATGACCCTCAGGGATAATGATCCAATCCGGGCAGGCCGCCTGGCTGCGATATTTGCACTACACGATTCTTGCAGACGGTCAATGCCGCAAATCGACATAATTGGGGGCAATCTCAGCCCATATCGCAGGAACAACGAAACGACATAGGCCAATCATGATTCTTGCTGACGCCGCATCCTTGCTCACGACACCTCCGGGGAGTCTTGTCTACCACCTGACGCTGATCATTTCGCTTTCAATACTATACGCGTTAACCTGGAGCAGCTCTCCCCGGTCAGATGCACTCGCAGCGCGCTGGCGTATGACAACTGGCGTAATCCTAGGGCTCCACCTGCTCACGATGATCATCGCTGGATTATCATGGCTTGTTATCCTCAACGGACAGATTCTTCTCCCCCCTCTCGACCGCTTCGTAAGCTTCACATCCTTGCTGCTCATTAGTTTTACATTAATCTTCAACCCGCCCACCGAGAAAAACTCTCGCATACTTGCAGTTATCCTCAGCCTTGCGACCCTCGCATTATTAGGGACTATCTACTTACTGGTTGAACAAGAAAACCTGCTTCGCTTCAACCGCACCCCGGCCGATGCTGTTTGGGGAATCTCAACATTAATCCTCTCAGTAATCACATTAGTCTTCCTGATGGCCCGTCGACCAGCACAATGGCAAATCGCCTTTGCAGGATATACCCTGCTTACCGTCGGCTATAGCCTGCACATGACTCTTGGCCCCGCAGACAGCTCTTTCGCACCCTTCGTGCGTTGGAGTGAGTTGGTGGCATTTCCTGTGTTGATCATCGCCGCCGTGCGCACATTTATCACAATTGTGAAAGATGCACCTCAAGTTGCCATTCAATCACCTGATCTAGACCTCCCATTCTTACCCAAAGTCTTCACCAGCGTTTATGATGTTTTCCTGGCAAAGGAACTCAGCGATCTAGCAGACGCTGCCGTGCGCGGCACTGCCTACTCGATGAAGGCTGAAATCTGTCTGCTTCTCACACCCCCAGAAGAATTGGAATATCTATCTATCGCGACGGGTTTCGATCTGATTCGTGAACAACACATCGAGGGGCAAGCCTTCAACACTACGGACCTGCCCGTCATCGCCAATGCGTTGCGCCGGCGACGCCCACTGATCCTGCCAGCCGAGAGCCGTGCACCTGATCTCGTCACACTCCAGCGCGGCTTAAACCTCAAAAAAACAGGTCCAATGCTTTTCGCACCCCTGACTTCAGGAGAGCATATCTTTGGGGGATTGCTGCTCCTCTCTCCTTTCGCCCGGCAGCGTTGGTCGCAGGAAAACCGCTCCGCCCTTGTGCAACTTGCGGACGGGATTGCTGAGCGTTTCGGTGCGCTTACGGCAGATGATGAGCCTCTTTCGACGAGCCTGGTGGAGCCCTTCACGTTGGGCTCCGACTTGGAAGAGTCCCGCCGGATCATTCAAAACCTCCTGGTCAACAATACTCAATTGACGGATCAACTTATCGCCGCAACCGATCTGGCAGGACAGGAACTCGGCGAGTTTCTTTCCAGCCATCAAGACGCGGAGGGAACCATTCATTTTCTCGAGGGTGAGATTGAAAGGATGCGAACGGCGATAGAAGAACAGCCTGCCGCCTCCGGACTTGGGCAAATTGAATTACTTTCCCAGCAGCTTCAACTAACACTCCACGAATTAGCTGAAGCGCGCGCTAACCTGGCCCTAATTCAGAATGGAAACGATTCGTTTGTACTCTCTTCAACACGATCTCCCAGCATCTCCCATATTGCAGCTCTATCGGTCGATCTGCGTCAGCCAATGTCGGCGATATTAGGGTATTCCAAACTCCTTCAGGAGGAAGCGAAAGGGGCATTGACACCCAGTCAACGCGATTTCATCAACCATATATACATAAATGCTAAGCGGTTAGCGGAGCTGCAGAATGATTTAATTCATCTCAGCGCGATTGAAGCCCAAACTCTCGATCTCGTGCCCACACCGATCGATATTGTGCACTGCATTAAGGATGCGATCCGCCAGGTGTTCCCATCCGTTCAAAAGAAAAATATTGAAATGCGCGTCAAGCTTCCTCAGGATCTCCCGAAAATCCTGACGGATGCAGATGCCACCTTCCAGGTTCTGATCCACTTGCTCAATAACGCCATCGGGGCGACACCTGAGGGCGGATTGATTAAAATCAGCACAAGCCTCAGCGCTTCAGACCAGTCAGGGTTTCTCACGCTCCAGGTTATTGATGGCGGGGCAGGAATTCCCGCTGGGGATCTGGGACAGATCTTCAGTTTCGGAAATTCGTCAGAGGATAGACCAATCCAGGGCATCGGAGGTGATGGAATAGGGCTCTCCATCGCTCGCTCATTGGTCGAAGCCATGAGTGGACGTATCTGGGTAGACAGTCAACCGGGGTCTGGAACTACATTTTCAGTCTTGTTGCCATTCTCAACACAAGACCCAGCCATATTTGAAACGAGAGAATAGCCCAGATGCAATCGCTAAAGAATCTAATCATTGGTCTATCCATCTCGGTTCTCGCAATCGCTGTACTCCTGGGAACCTGGTTGACCGTATTCGCTGAAGCTGAAATATATTCTTACTCAGACCATCGAAAAGCACTTGATCTAGAAACTGGATGCACTCCCCCCGACGGTTGGTCAGTGTACCGCGTCCACCCTGGGGACACGCTCACAAATCTCGCTGATCAGTTCCGGATCGAGCGCGCGACCTTGATGTCCGTTAATTGTATCGAAAGCGACATCGCACCTGGCGATACGATTTACCTCCCCGTTCCTGAAGCCGCAAACCCACCCCCTACATGCGGACCGCCTTCAACCTGGGTCCTTTATCCACTGGAAGATGGCGACTCATTAAGCAGGCTTGCCGAGCGATTCGGAGTCGATGAACCATCGCTATGGCACGCAAATTGCATTGATATCCACACCGTGCTGCAGCCAGGGATGAGTATTTATATCCCACCCGTAAAATGAGTGGGCAGGCAAATCTAGAATCGATCATCCATACCACCCTATAGCCTCAGATCTTACAACCTTACCGCATAGAAGCGGGGTGATCTGATAGGGAACCAAAAAGTTGACTCTTGCGTTAATATGATGAGCACACTCATACAATGAAAACCTTCAATCGCTTTGATCGTATTTTGACGATCGTCACACTTCTTTTTTTAATCCTGCTAGTTGGCGCTTGCAGCAATCTGGTAGGCATGCTATCCGGGGACTCTCCGGTGCTGGCAAACCCACTTGTAACGATGGATCCAAATGCGGCTGCTACGGTTACGCCCTTCAACCCGGTCCCGCTCACACAAACGCCACCACCGCCACCACCACCCACGGCAACGCCTAAGGCTAGTCCGACGCCGATAGAGCCATGGAGCGGTTTTGCCGCTCCAGTTGAACCCTCTGCGATTGAAATATACCGGCCGATCCCGCCGCTCCAGATGGGCGAAAATGTCGTAAACATCATGGTCCTCGGCTCTGATGAGCGTCCCTATACCTTCGGGCACCGAACCGATACCATAATGCTCGTCTCACTTGATCTTGACGCCGGCACTGCCACTTTGCTCTCCTTCCCTCGCGACCTTTACGTCTTCATCCCCGGCTGGCGGGTGGACCGGATCAATGTCGCCGATGCCTATGGAGGACCCGAGAGAGTCGCCCAAACGATCCTCTACAATTTCGGCATAGAGGTTGATCACACGGTTATGATCAACTTCTACGGATTCACACAAGTGGTTGATTCGTTGGGTGGAATAGATGTGAAGGTCGAAGGATATCTTCAAGATGAATGCGGTCGCAGAAATTGGTCATACTCCCCCGGGAGAACCTATCACATGGATGGGTTCACTGCGCTCTGCTACGTCCGAATGCGGAAAACTTCGGGTGATTTCGACCGCTTGCGCCGCCAGCAAGAGACTCTGCTGGCAATCTTCAATAAGATGTTGACTCTCGAGGGGCTTTCAAGAGTACCAGACCTCTACGCTCAATTTCGCTCCTACGTTGAAACAGATCTTACCCTCGAAAACACACTCCGCTTGCTGCCGTTGGCGACGAAGCTGGCCGCTGAACCGGATCGAATTCACCGCTACTCCATCGATCCCACAATGAGTTCATTATGGAGAGTGCCCTATAGCGGCGCTTCCGTTGTCCTGCCAGACTGGGAGGCAATCGAGCCCATGCTTCACGAAATCTTCGAAAGCCCCTCTCCAGATTAGGTTCGCACATCATGGCCTCACCAGATCTACTACCTTAAGATTTGACATTTCCCCTTTCACAAACTAGGATTGCCCATATGAATGACTACACGAAGCCGGCGTTTTCAGGAGGCTCTCATGGATGACCCGCTTGAGGATCTCCCGCTCTTTTCCTACCAGCGGACCAGCAGCGTTTCCGAAAGTGAGACAACCGCGCCTCTTAAATCCGATTCCAGCCTCAGCGCAGCGATAAACGCCTGGGGTGAGGCACTTGAAGCCCAGGGTCGTTCAATTCATACGGTTAAGGCTTTCACGGGAGACCTGCGCCTGGTTGGGAAGTTCGTCGGCATTGGCCAACCCATCAACCAGATAAGCACAAACGACCTTAAGAATTTCCTCGATTGGATGCTGAACCGGCGGGGCGTCTCTTGCAGCCCAAAGACATACGCCCGCCGCATTACGTCGATTAAAGCCTTTTACCGCTGGCTGGTAGAAATGGGCATCCTCCAAGAGGACACCGCGGCCCCGATCCCCCAGCAATCGGTCATCAGCCCCCTGCCAGAAGTGCTCACGCAAGATGAAGTCGATGCTGTGGTAAAAACCGCAGAATTAATGCGCAAGGGTTCTGATCCCGACGCGCGCACCTATACACTTTTAAAGTTGCTGCTCGATACGGGGATTAAGAAGGGGGAATGCTTAAACATCCATCGGAATCATGTCGACCTGAATACTGTGGATGGACCGATTCTCTTTGTCCGCTATGGAAGTGTGAGTAAGCGCTATAAGGAGCGCAAACTCGCGCTTACCTCTGAGTGGGTTGATGCATACCAGGAATACATCAAGCAGTACCAGCCCGCCAACCAGCTCTTCCCCTGGTCGCCACGCAGACTGGAGTACTTACTCGAGGATATTGGAAAAGCCGCTGGTGTGGACAAGCACGTGTCCTTCGAGATGTGCCGCTGGACTGCAGTCCTTATGGATTATCTCAACGGCGTGGACCACGACAGAATTAGACAAAAGCTCGGCATCTCTAAAATCCAATGGCGCGAAGTGGGTAACAAGCTGCACCGATTGGCTGAGAAAAACACCTAAATCCAAACAATCCCTTTCCACCAAGCATGGGGCTGCCCCAAAAGGTCAGCTCTCATTTAATTAATACAGGGGCGCACCTATGTGTGCGCCCGAATTACCATTGATCTTGAGCTGGCAACGTTAAGCAGCAAGTCTCCGCTGTTCGTTTACCTGGATAATAATCCATTGACGTTTATGGAGGATGGACTGACGTATATTATTCCCCGCGCAAATGATCGGTCGTTGGCAAATATGGGGTCAGGAAGCTCTGCTTCCGTTCTCAGGATGCGCCTGCGCATTGAGGAGCGCGCGTTAACCCTCCCGCAGGTTTTGAGCCTGCGGGAGATTGGGGAGCGGTTGGATGGTTGTGGGCGACAGGCCGCCCCGATCGATTTATTAATGAAGGGAGCTGTCCAAATCTGCTTTTGGACAGTTCCAAATATTTACCTCATGATGCACTTTTAAAACTACATCTTCTTAACGACGATATCCCCTATCACATTAGCTGCCGCGTCTCCACGATCTGCAGCGTTGGAAAGATGACGATAGATCTCGCGTAATTTCAGCATCTCAACTACGTGATCGATATCACGCGGCATTGCGAAGAGATCGGAGATCGCCTCCCGATAAACCGTCTCCATCCGATTCTCCAAGGCTTTCGCTCGCATGGCATGATCGTTGGCAACGTTGGGGTGATCCTCCAAACGCTGCACACCCATGTAGATCTCGCGGGCAGCATCCGTCAGAAGAGAGACCATGCGCTCCAAAAAGGTGTTCGGTTGCACGCCGAGCATATGCATCTCTTCGACCGTGGTGTCGGCATAATCGAGAACATCATCGATCGTCAACGATAGCGCGAAGATGTCCTCGCGATCGATCGGCGTAACGAAGGTCTTGTTGAGCTCGTCAATCAGGATCCGACGCACCTCATCTGCTTCTTTCTCAAGGAGGGTTACAGCCGTTGCAACCGCTTCGCTGGGTTCTTTAACATATTCGAGAAGCTTCTGCATCCCCAAAACGGAATATTCTGCCTGCTTAATGAGCAGTTCAGTAAAGCGGTTTGTTTTTTTACGAGAGAAAATACTCATACAGTTTCACCCTTCGGTTAATCATAGCATCAAGAATGAGGGTTTATTGTTAATTCGGATTTTCGAAGCACAATACCGGATCGTTGACTTCGAGAATTTTCCCGTACGTGGTCATCAACTCCAGTCGACCAACTGTCTGTATGGAAGATTATAAATGCGATTGCCGATTTAGTGGTTAGGTCCTACGTTCTGCTGTCTCAATTATAAACTCAATCAGCAAACACATGGCGATGACCCCTAGACAGCTCGTCGAGAACCTTCTGCAGTCCACTTGCTCACCTTGTGGAGTAGGAAATCCATCGTAAGATCATAACGACATGAAATTCGTATGTCAAGCAGGCAGGGCGCACAGCTTGACAGCACACATCCTTATCAACACAATTAGGCTATGGCATCACTTGAAATCCCCGATGGTCACCGATCTGGTTTCGTTGCCCTTGCCGGTCGTCCGAATGTAGGGAAATCCACACTGATCAACCGCCTACTTGGGCAGCGAATCGCGGCGGTGTCGCCAAAACCGCAAACAACCCGCCAGCGTCAGCTTGGAATCCTCACGCTTCCTGATGCACAGTTGATCTTTGTCGACACACCGGGACTGCATGAACCGCTGCATAAATTGGGCGAGAAGATGAATGAGGAAGCCCTTTCTTCTCTACATGATGCGGATGTTGTATTAGCGCTCTTCGACCTCACCCGACCGCCGAACGAAGAAGACAGATTGGTCGCGGCGCAGGTCAGAGAGATTCAAGGACAGATACCAACCCTGATCGCCCTCACAAAAGTAGACCGCGTGCCCGATGATCGTTTGTCGGACCGGCGTGCAGCATTTCGGACCATGCTCCCAGAAGCCGATTTCTTGGAGATCTCCGCGACTCGAGGGGATAACCTAGAGGAATTAGTTACCCTCATTTTAGATAAATTGCCCGAGGGATCTCGTCTCTTTCCGCCTGAAACCATAACGGATGCATACGAGCGCGACATCGCCGCCGATATGATCCGTGCCGCAGCGTTGAAAAATCTGCGCAACGAAGTCCCGCATAGCCTAGCTATCCGGATCGATGAATTCGAAGAGCGAAATGAACATGGCGCCTACATCGAAGCCACAATATTTGTTGAACGCGATTCCCAGAAAGGGATTGTCATCGGCAAGGGCGGCTCAATGCTAAAGACGATCGGCACGTTCGCCCGAATGGAAATCGAAGCCGCAACAGACCGGAAGATCTTCTTGAGATTACGTGTCAAAGTCCTGCCTGGGTGGCGCAACGACGAGAACAAGCTCAAGAGCTTCGGTTTTGGGGGATCTGGTCCCTAGGGGTGCAGATGTATTTGGTGAGGTATAACCTTGAGTAGGAATAAGTCGAAAGGCACAAAAACGAGTTCTTTCGGAACACCGGGACGCATCAGCCATGATGCCTCACCGTTCTACAGCAGCCGCCTTTATCAGGGGCAGCAACGGGAAATTACTCCACGCCATCCCGAGAATCTTATCCCTGAGGAAGGTCTCAATTGTCTCCATCTGAAATCATCACGCGACATGTCCGAAATTCCCGATTACAGCGTCCACCTCATGGTGACCTCACCACCCTACAACGTCCAAAAAGAGTACGATGAGGATCTCACCCTTGAGGAATATCTCAATCTTCTGCATGTTGTCTTCAAAGAGACCTATAGGGTGTTGGTAACCGGCGGACGAGCCTGTATTAATGTCGCCAACCTGGGACGGAAACCTTACCTTCCACTGCATGCACTCATCATTCAAGATATGCTCGAAATTGGATTCTTGATGCGGGGGGAAATCATCTGGGACAAAGCCGCAAGCGCCTCCCCCTCCACGGCATGGGGGTCTTGGCAGTCAGCATCCAATCCTGTTTTGCGCGATGTCCATGAGTACATTCTCGTCTTCTCAAAAGAGTCTTTTTCACGTAAGTCCGATGTCAAAGAAGACACGATCGATCGTGAGTCTTTCCTCGAGTGGACCAAGAGTATCTGGACTTTCCCCGCTGTTTCTGCGAAGCGGATCGGACACCCGGCCCCATTTCCCGAGGAGCTTCCCAGACGCCTGATCGACCTCTACACTTTTAAGGACGATGTGGTCCTTGATCCTTTCTGTGGATCTGGAACCACCTGTCTGGCAGCATTTCGTCTCGGAAGACAATACATAGGCTACGAAGTTAATCCGCAGTACAAACAACTTGCAGAAGAGCGTCTTGGAGATGCTACCGAAGGTGATCTCCTGGAACAAATTGCGGCGGACATAACCTAGAGGAGCAGATGGCCTACCAATCCCCTTTCTCGACTCGATACGGTTCACAGGAGATGCGCGCAATATGGTCCGAGGTGGCCAAGAGGCGCACCTGGCGCAGTGTATGGTTAGCTGTTGCCGACGCTCAATCGGCTGCTGATCTTGTCTCTCCGGAGCAGGTTGAAGAGATTCGGGCCCAGGTTGATGCAATCGATCTAACCCGGGCCTACGAAATCGAAGCCGAGATCGGACACGACCTGATGGCTGAACTGCGCACCTTCGCTGAGCAATGCCCGTCGGGCGGCGCAATCCTCCATTGGGGTTTAACCTCCGCAGACGTCCAGGATAACGCCGATGTCATGCGCCAGAAGGCTGCACTTGCCCTCATACTCGCTCACCTGCGTACACTGCTGTTGGCTTTCGCTGAGCGCATCGAGGAGACCCATGATCTGCCTATCATGGGGTTCACCCACCTGCAGCCTGCCGAACCGACGACATTAGGGTACCGCCTGAGCGTCTACGCCCAAGACCTCTTAGAGGGATTCGAAGCACTCCTGAGTCTGCATCGCAGGCTACGCGGGAAGGGCATTCGCGGTCCGGTTGGGACTTCTGCCCCATTCGTAGATATGTTGGCAGACTCCAACATCACACCTGAAATGCTCGAGTCGAATATCATGAACGCCCTCAAGCTCGAAGCATTCCCAATCACGACACAGACCTACCCACGCATGCAAGACTTTCGATTGCTCAGTGGCTTGGTTGATATCGCCGGTGCCTTGCATAAGTTCGCCTTCGATATACGCCTGATGCAATCACCCGGGATCGGCGGTCTTCGGGAACCCTTTGGTGAAAAACAAGTCGGGTCGAGCGCAATGCCCTTTAAACGCAACCCTGTGAAAGCGGAGAAGATCTGCTCGCTGGCTCGAGAGACTGCAGCCTGGATGGATGTTGCCTGGCAAAATGGCGCCACATCTCTCCTCGAACGGACGCTTGACGATTCCGCCAACCGGCGCAGCATGATCCCGGAGGCATTCTTAGCCTGCGATGAGATGCTGCTCAATGCAGCACAAATTCTACAAGGGTTAGTCATCGACCGCGATCACTTCCAATCACAGCTAAAGCGCTTCGGACCTTTCGCTGCAATAGAGCGTGTTTTAACCGCTCTCGTGCAGGTTGGTGCTGACCACCAGGAGATGCATGAACGACTTCGCCAGCACAGCATGAGTGCCTGGGAAACTTATCAGGCTAAGGGGAAGAACCCGCTTAAGGGCTTGCTCTCCAAAGATACCGCCCTGTTAAAGTACCTGCAGCCTGCACAGATCCGTAAGCTGCTGGATGCGAGCACCTATGTTGGTCTTGCTCCTGTTAGAGCGATGGAAATGGCGGCACGTATACGCGGGCGATTTGCCCCAGAGCAGAGGGAACAGACTTCATGAGCGATACCTACATGCGGATCAACGCACGGGGTGGATTTGGTGCGTTGTCTCTGACGCTCTTCATTCCGTTGAACCGATCGGTGTAGATCGATGGAAAGACAGGTTACTCGGAGCAATAAGCCGACCATAGAGGACAGCCTGCGATGATGTTCTTCCTCTTTATAGCAGCGGTTTTCGCAGTCCTTGATTGGATTGCCGTCGCAACGGCCCGGCGGCGGCTCGAATACGTCGCCAAACCCGCAACCATGCTGGGACTGATTTTATGGTTCGCGACTTTGCTTCCTGCCATACCGACCGCAGCCGGCAACTGGTTCCTTCTTGGAATGGGTTTATTCCTCGCTGGGGACATTTTCCTGCTATTACCGCCGGTACATTTCATCAAAGGTCTGCTCGCCTTTTTCCTGGGCCTCATCGCCTTTATCGTCGCCTTCAATCTCCCTCAACCGATATTCCATCCGCTATCACTTGTTTTTCTGGTGGTCATAAGTGTTGCCTTTCTATTCCTTGTAAGCCGGATTAGTCGGGCGTTGCGTGCAAGTAAACAGGGCGAACTAATCGGACCGGTAATCGCCTATGGCGCCGTCCTGGGTCTCAACTTCTTCTCAACCCTATCAACATTCCTGCGCGTGGCTTGGCCTCCACAAGCCGCTGTTCTGGCGGCGATCGGCGGTGGGTTGTTTTTCGTCTCAGACAGCATGTTTGCGTGGAACCGCTACGTTAAACCGATTCCGAACGGACATCTCATAACGATCATTACCTACCACCTCTCTCAGCTCTTCATGGCAACGTCATTCCTTCTATTCCTGGGGTTGATCGCACTCTGAAGCCTGCAAAATATCGCCTCCGGCTATCCTCCGCTAACACAATGGAAAATAGGACCTATCCAATTGCACGAAGCGACTTCGCCAGTCAATGTTTGATATTAGCCATGAATGCTGAGGTCAGGGGCGAAGAAACTATCTGTATCTTATGAGGGATGTATTTGAGGCAATCGATGCAAGCTGAGCCTCGATTAGATCGGTCGAAACAACTGCCAAAGATCGTCTCGACTCACACCTGGGAGAAATGCGCGTTTTCAATCTCGCGCCAATCTGCCCCCTGTGGCAAACGCAGGTATCCGCCCAGGAGTGGGTGAACCCCGCGGATCATCTCCGCCATCCGCAGTGCGATACGCCGGATAGAAAAATGCGCGTTATCCTCCGCTCGCAGTTCACAGAAATGATATAACTCTCGCAGATTCATCGTCATCAGTGCCCTGCGATTGAAGCCATTCGGCACCAGGTAGGCAGCGACATGCGGATTCCAGGCTGCAAGTTGGTTGAATGCCTCAGCAGCCTGCTCCATCGCCTTTCTGTATGGCGCTTCGAAGCCCGCATCCACGAATAAGCGGGGAACGGCGTAACCCAGATCAGCTCTCAACCGCTGAGGGGTTTGGGTCATCATGCGATGGCGTTTTAGCTCGAAGTAAGCTCCTTGATCCAGCGTTGCGTCGAACGTGTAATAGGCATGTTCCAGCTCTCGCACCGGAGCATCGAAGCGATCAAGTCTTCCCAAAAGCGCATCAGCCAATTCCTTCTGCTTGTCTCCATCCATCTCTCGTACAGTCTTCATTACCGTTGCGAAACTCGCGCCTCCTGCTGCATAAAGCGCAGCTGCCAGGATACGCAACTCGGCTTCAGGATCGTAATCAACCAACTCGAGCATTCCTGCTATGGGTTCAACAGGAAGAGCAGTTGCTCGTTTTGAAAAATCCGCGCCAGTCTCCTCGAAATAGGGGACTCGCTCAGCGTACTTCACCAGGGTTGGTGTCTCTCCTCGAGAAACCTCTTTAACTTGCTCACCGATTTCCTGAACTTCACGCAGGGGATGAGACAGCATCTTTCGAAGCGCATGCTCAAGCACGCGAGCGTTGGCGGTCATGCCCACATTGGCCAGAGATGCTGCTGGTAGAAGGAAGCGGCATGCATCGATATAGCGGGAACGAATCCGAACATCCCAGTGCTCCTCACTCTCGCCCTTCGCGCGTGGATGCGCACTGGCGACAACTTCTTTCACAGGCTTGAGGGATTGCATGTAAGTGTCGAATAATAAGTCGCAGGTATGACGATAGGTCTTCTCTATCGATCCATCTTGGACTTCGGGGGGTACAAAGTATCCCTGACGGTCCCATTTCTGATAACGAGTCGATTTCTCAGTGTAAGAAGCCAAGCGGTTGGACTCGATACACTCGATCGCCAAGCGGGAGACGTTCTCAAGGGCCAGATGCAAGACAGCATGTTCAGCGACCGAGGCGTGACCATATCCAACCACCCAGCGCTCATGAAACTCTGCGGATTTCTCATCGGTTAGTTCAGCTGCGATTTCCCGAAATGAAAGCGGTGACCTGGATGTTTTCGCAAAGGCCACCGCGATCGTCTCTGGGTTGAGCTCCTCTGGCCGTAGCAGGTAGATCTCCCGCTTGAAAGTCTCAGGCATCCTGCCCCTCCGCGTCTTGATCCAAAATCACACGTGCTCGTTGAATGTCGCGCCCAATTCGGGAAAGAAGCAATTCTGGATTCGAGAAACGTCGTTCATCACGCAGGCGAGCGATAAATTCCAGGCGCAGCTCCTTTCCGTAAAGATCCGCGTCGAAATCCAGCAGATGAGCTTCAACAATCGCCTGCTCGCTTTTCTCTTCAAAGGTCGGCCTTACACCGATGTTCGTCACTGCTTTATAGCGCTGTCCCTCAAATATCGCCCAACACGCATACACGCCTGAGCGCGGGTATGCCCTTTCTTCCCAGATTTCCAGATTCGCCGTGGGGATCCCCAGCGCTCGCCCGCGGCCGGAACCCGGAACCACCTTCCCCGGGACCACAAACGACCGGCCGAGGTATTTTGCAGTCCGAGCTACATCCCCGGAGCGCAGTGCTTCACGCACTCGCGTCGAGCTTATAACCTCACCGCCAAGAAGCTCCGGAGGAATGACATGCAGCGAGAATCCGCGCTCCGAACCCGCAGCGGCAAGGAAGTGGCGATTCCCCTCACGCTTATACCCCAGCGCGAAATCTTCACCAATCCACAGGCTTTTCAAACCCAAACGCGCCTTTAATCGGTCGAGGAAAATTCCAGCTGGGATCTCTGCCAGACTTCGATCGAATTGCTGCGTAATAACATAGTCCACGCCCAATTCCCCAAGAAATTCAGCTTTCTCCACAGGTGTATTGATGTAAAATGCGGGCTTTCTGCTGCGCAGGAATACAGAGGGATGTGGGAAGAAAGTAAGCACAACTGCTGGACGATCCTCGCGATGTGCGTATTCGACGAGCGCTTTGATCAACGCCTGATGTCCTCGATGTATCCCATCGAAAGATCCAATCGTCAGATCGCTTTGTTCCAGTTGAACGGTGAAAAAATCTCGCAAATGCTGCATAGGTGATTTCAGCGGCTGAAGACCTTCTTTGGGTGCCACTTTGCGCCGTCCTCGACAGCTTCAAGGATGGCGACTAGATCACCATCGGGACCGATGGCAACCGCCATTCCCGATGCAGAACTATCTGCAGGAATGAGCCGACCGAAGGTCACATCTTCGAATATTTTACCCTCAACATTGATTCTTGGAAGATCAGGTAGGGCGTCAACGGCTGGCCGTAGATATTCAACCCATGTACCGTTGTTGAACCCCAATTCTAACTTTCTGAGCGAGATGCATTCTTCAATTGTGAAATGGCCTGCTTTCGTCCGCCGCAGGTTTGCCAAGTGAGCGCCAGTCCCCAATTTCTCTCCAAAATCATGAGCGAGTGAACGGATGTACGTTCCAGCTGAACACTCTATTTCTAAGATCAGATCTGGTGGACGGTATTCTACGAGCGCCATTTTATAGATCGTTACATCTCTGGAATCAAGATCGAATTCCTCGCCCTCTCGCGCCAATTCATAGGCTTTTTTTCCCTTGATCTTTATCGCGCTGTACGGCGGCGGTATTTGCTCGATCTGGCCCGTAAACTCGGGGATAATTGCCCGGATATCTTCTTCGGTTGGCACCGCTCCAGTGATGTGAATGGTGTCCCCCTCTGCGTCGTAGGTCTTAGTGCTCGCGCCGAAGCGGATTACAGCTTCATAGCGCTTTGAAGCTATGCTGAGATATTCGCTCAGGCGGGTTGCCGATCCCAGACAGAGAACCAGAACCCCCGACGCTCGAGGGTCGAGCGTTCCTGCATGACCCACTTTGCGCACCCCTGTCTCCCTGCGAACGATACTGACGACCTTATGTGAGGTCGGACCAGTAGGTTTATCGACAAGGATGATCCCAAAACGTTTCATACCCGTTCCTCCGGAGATGGCAAGATGGACTCCCGAGTAGCAGTCAGAACACGTTCCTGAATCTCCTGCATATCTCCTTCTATTGTGGCACCGGCAGCCTGTTCGTGACCACCGCCTCCGAAGGAGAATGCGATCGCAGCCACATCCACCCCCGGCCGCGACCTCCAACTTACCTTCACTTTTCCACCAATTTGTTCAATGAAGATCATGACCACCTGAATCCCCTCGATCGTCGCAAGGAGATTCACCAAATCAGCATCATCAGAGCCAGGGTATCCCACAGCCTTTCGGTCCTCAAGGGTGAGACTCGTCCACAAGATGCTATTCTCCCTCTCGAGACGGCTCAAACCCTTTCCCCAGTATTGAGCGCTTACAAAACTGCGTTGGTTGAGTGTTCGCGAGTAAATCTCCGCCATGGGAGCCCCAAGGCCGATGAGTTCTGAAGCGATCATTAGCGTTCGCGGTGTGACGCTATCCGTGCGAAAGCCTATTGTATCTGTTATCAAACCGGTCATAAGATTAGCGGCAACATCAGCATCGATTTCCAAGCCGAGCTCCGGGATGACGTTATAGAGGATTTCTGTCGTGGCAGAGGCTTTGTGATTAACAATGTTGATTACAGCATAATCGGTATTGGTTGGATGATGGTCGATATTGATATCGGGCTGCCGCGGCAGGGTTGCGACTGGAAATCCTGTCCGCTGGAGATCTGAGGCATCCACAAAGACCACCAAATCACAATCACTCGGAATCTCTGCCTTAACCTTATCTGCACCTGGCAGGAAGTGGAAACGAGACGGCACACCTTCTAAAAGAATTGGCACAACATCTTTACCAGCTCGTTCCAAACTTAGCGTTAGAGCCAGCAATGAGCCTACGGCGTCCCCATCTGGTCGCTCGTGGGAGAGAATGATGACCCGTTGCGCGGCGTTAAGGACCGCCCTGGCGTTCTCAATCGTCGGATCCGCCACTCTCGTCTCCTGCTTGCTCACCGCGCTCCTCTTTCAGGCTATCCAAAAGCTCTTCAATGCGCATTCCGTGCTGATGAGACTCGTCCCAACGGAAGCGGAGTTGGGGGAAGCTTCGCAATTGTATACGTTCTGCCAGTTGGTTGCGCAAAAAACCTTTCGCCCCTTCCAGTCCCTCGAGGATCTCATCCCTGCGGTCATCCTCTCCGCTGGCGAATACGAACACCTGCGCAAACGCCAGTTCCCGATCTACATCCACATCCATGATTGTGATCATGTCCAGGCGTGGGTCGGCAACATCCCGCCTGAGGATGTCGGCCAATTCCTCGCGTATGCGTTCTGCAACCTTTCGGGCACGCTCCTTAGTCGTCATCACTTAACCTCACGTTATGGGGACGGTCTCTTCCGTATAGCATTCTAGAATATCACCCTCTTTGAAGGACTCGAAACCCTTCAAGCCAATACCGCACTCAAATCCGTCACGTACTTCCCGAACGTCATCCTTCTCGTGCTTGAGAGAGGAGATTGGGCCATTGAAAAGCTCCTCATCCTCGCGAAATACCAACATACGTGCATTGCGTTGTATCTCCCCTTCTGTAACAATGCATCCGGCGATACTGCCTAGCTTGGGGATTCGGAAAACCGCACGCACGCGCGCTTTGCCGAGCACTAATCTGCGGGTCTCAGGTTCCAACATTCCCTTGAGTGCTAGCTCAATGTCCTCTGTAAGGCGATAGATGATATCGTATACGCGGATATCCACCTCTTCCACATCGGCACAGTTCTTTGCCACTTGATCAGCTGTCACGTTAAACCCGACGACGATCCCTTGTGAAGCTGCGGCAAGCATGACATCGTTTTCACTGATGTTACCAGTGCCAGCATGGAGAATATTCACTTTGATTTCGCCTGCGCTAAGTTTTTCCAGTGAATTAACGATCGGCTCAAGAGATCCCTGAACATCGGCTTTTACGACAAGCCGCAGCTCCTTAACCTCTCCTGCCTTATACGCCGCAAAGAGTTGCTCAAGGGTTTGAGCTTTTAATGCCCCTCGGGAGCGCTCTCGCTGTTCGGTCTCTCGCTTCTCAGCGATTATCCGCGCCTCGCGCTCACTCTCAACGACAGTGAAGAGTTCTCCAGCATGAGGAACATCGGAGAGTCCCATAACAGATACAGGCACCGATGGTCTGGCGACCTTGATCGGCTCACCCTGGAAATCGAACATCGCCTTGATTTTCCCACAGGATGAACCCGCCACGATGGCATCGCCGACTCGCAATGTCCCATTTTGAACCAGGAACGTAGCTACTACGCCCTTGGCTTTATCCAGCTCGGCTTCAATCACTGTTCCAATGACCTTTCCTGAGGGGTTGGCTTTAATCTCGGTGGAGTCAGCGACGAGATTGATCGCCTCAAGTAGGTCTTCCAGCCCTTCCTTTTCTTTGGCAGAAACGGGAACAACCATTGTGTCGCCTTCCCAGTCATCCGGAATGAGCCCAAGGTCAGACAACTCCTGTTTGACCTTATCAGGATTGGAGTTGGGCCGATCGATTTTATTTAGGGCGACAATGATCGGCACACGCGCAGCTTGTATATGCGCCAGCGCTTCACGCGTCTGAGGCATTACGCCATCATCCGCGGCGACAACAAGAACAGCGATGTCTGCTCCCTGCGCGCCGCGAGCGCGCATGGCTGTGAAAGCGGCATGTCCGGGTGTGTCAAGAAAGGTGATTGGCCGTTCGTTGTGTATAACTTGATAGGCAGAGATGCGCTGGGTGATGCCGCCGGCCTCCCCTCCGGCGACATTCGTCAGACGGATGGCATCCAACAGTGTTGTCTTGCCGTGGTCAACATGCCCTAGCACCGTTACAACTGGCGGACGGTCCTTTAACATTTTTGGGTCTTCATCTTCGATCAACTGCCGCCAGCGCGGCAACTCGCCCGCTTCTTCAAGTTCATCCTCTGCTGCGTCATGATATTCCGCTTCAAAGCCGAACTCAGCGATCACGATCGCCGCGGTATCGAAATCGACCTGCTGGTTGATATTCGCCATCACACCATTCGCCATCAACTGCTTGATGACGTCGATTGGACTGGCACCAATCATTGAAGCCAGGTCACGCACTGTAACTGTTGAGGGGATTTCTACAATCTTTACGCCATTCTCGCTCATATCGCACCTCCGGGTCGAGCACTCCGGCAGCGCCGAGCGAGTTGGCCGGGGAAATTACGCGTTTTTCTGTGGTTCGGCCATGCCCTGCTTGGCGCGGACAGCGAAAGCTTTCGCCTCAGCCATTCTGCTCGTCTGTTAGACTATTCATGTACACTTCTAACTCCTGGTGAGCCTCGCCCGTCAATTCTACTTTTAACGACCGGGATAAGGACCCTTTCAGAGCCTTCTCCCAGCATGATCGCAGATCATGCACGTAGGCTCCTCGCCCTGGAGCTTTTCCTGTGTGGTCGATTCTTACGCCATCTTGCCCGTGTACAACACGTATCAAGGCTCGTTTTGCAAGGACCTGCCGGCAGCCAACACACGTTCGCTGTGGTTCATGCTTGCGCCGCCTCGATCTACGTGGTGACATTTATCTACCTTTGCATCGCCCACCGGAATTTGACAGGTTCTAATAACCCCCCTTATCCCACGCATCCTCGTCGCGCTTCCGGCGCCTGCGCACGACTACCTCACCAAGATCCGGGTCAAATTCGATAATTCGTGATTTTTCCTTGCGACGCTGCTTGCTTTCGGTGGAGTCCTCCATGAACTCTTCCTCGTCTATCTCGGGGATGATGACCGACTCACCGAGTTTCTCGGTTAACTCTTCGATGGCATCCACTATTTCCTTTTCCACTTCCATTCCCGCTTCGGGCTCCTCATCGCTCTCAGGAGCTCCAACTTCTATGGCAGTTTCCGCCTCGACAACCTCTTCGATTTCAAGAACTGGTTCGGGACCTTCTTCAACTTCCTCCGCTGCTACCTCTTCTTCAGCAATTTCTTCAATCTCGACAACCGGCTCAGGGTATGAATAAGAATTGAGCGTCTCGGCGATCTCTATCATTGCTTTTGGTCCGATGCCCTGCAATCCCAGGATGGCATCTTCGTCCATCCCCAATTTCTCCAGTACCTGCCCTGCGGTTTTATACCCAGCCTCGATGAGCAGGTTAAGCACCCGCGTCGATAGATCAACATCCGCGAGTTCAACCTCGAATGCTGTCTCAGGGAACGTAGCTCGCACTTCGGCTAACTGCTCAAGTTCGAGTTGCCGTCGGGCATCTCTGCGCGACTCTATCTCGCGCTGTACCCGATCGACGAAGGATGTCATCGTCTGGTATTCCTCGGGTGTGATCGGGCGCCCTTCTTCCTTCTTGGTTAGAATCGCTTCGATCTGCGATATTGTCTCAGATTGCTCTTCGGCTAGTTCAGCGAAGGATGATTCCGTAGTGAGAAGCATCAGGGACTCAACCGCAGTCTCGGGCAAGCTCTTGATATCAATGCGCCAGCCGGTCAGCTTCGCACCCAATCGGGCATTCACACCAGCGCGACCGATCGCCAAGCTGAGTTGATCCTCCGGCACGACGACAATCGCCGTTTTGCCTCGATCAATTTCTTCACTGAGATACACACCGGAAACGCGGGCGGGTGCGAGCGCCTTGGCAACAAAAGTGGCGGGGTCAGGATGCCATTCAATCACGTCGATCTTTTCATCGCTCAGATCACGTACGATGGATTGGATGCGCACACCGCGCATACCAACACATGCGCCTACAGGGTCTACACCCTCGCGCAGCGCAGCTACTGCGACCTTCGCACGCTTTCCTGCCTCGCGCGCGATCGATTTTATTTCCACCAAACCCTGATTTATCTCCGGGACCTCCATCTCCAGCAATCGCCGCAACATGTGCGGGTGGGTGCGGGAGACAACAATCACTGGGCCACGCGGTGATCTACGCACCTCAAGAACATAGGTCCGAATGCGATCGCGTACTCGGAAATGCTCGCCGGGGATTTGTTGATTGCGGGGCAGGATCGCCTCCGCTCGCCCCAGGCCCACCGTCACCGACTGCGGTGTGACCGAGTGCACGGTACCATGAACGAGGTCACCCTCACGCTCGACATACTCTTCGTATTGGGCCTCGCGCTCTGCCTCGCGCAGACGCTGCAGAATCACCTGCTTCGCCGTCTGCGCGGCAACACGGCCGAAGTCTTTAGGTGTGGATTCGACCATCACCATATCGCCGAGCTCGGCTTCCGGGTTGAAATTCAGGGCAACCTCAAGGGCTACTTCGGTCTGCTCGTTCTCGACCTCCTCGACGGCTTCCTTCTCCACGAAGACCTCTATACCGCCGCTCTCGGACAAGATCTTGACCTCGACGTTTTGTGCGCTGGAGGCGTTGACGGACCGCCGGTAGGCGGAAATCATCGCCGCTTCTAGCGCCTCCATCACGGTCTCGGCCGGAAGGCTAAAGCGCTCGGTTATTTCATTAAATGCTAGTGCAAACTCACTCTTCATCTCTCTTCTTTCCTTGGTGGTTGTTCTAAGTCTATCGTATATGCAGAAAAGTGGGGGAAACCCACTTTTCAAGACCACCGCTATCTCAAAAGTCGTTCTTACGGATTTTAGCACATGCAGGAGGGAGGAGCAAGGGCTCAATAAAGAAGTTAGTTTTTCAGATGTCAGGCAACGTTGAAGGTGCAGAAAAAGCAATTGGATTTTTTAATCAAGGTCTTATTCACTAAGCAGGTCTGTCAGAATTTCATCATTAAAGGGATCTTGGCCTCGCTCTAGAGTCTCAATCCATGCCTCTCGTGAAGGTGCAAGTTGGGCAAATTCATCTGCATCATTCTTGATGAGATATTCCAAGAATATTTGGAGATCTTCGATGGCTTCTTCAGTCCGACCAAGCAAAGCCAGAGCTATTCCGCGATTGCCCCTCCTCCTTCCCGACGGGTCTGATGCGACGGCCGCGTTGCAATGCGCTATTGCCTCCTGCGGATTCCCAGCCAGACTGTAATACCTGCACAGCGCATCTTGGATATACACCGCTTCCGGATCGAGGCCCTCGGCTTGTTCAAGCATATCCAGGGTTTCACTAATACTTTCTGGGTCTTGCCATAATATCGTTAGGGCTAAATGATATCTAGCTACAGCGAAACTTGGATCGACATGTGCTGCTTCACGGAAGTCTTTCTCAGCACGGGATAAGTCGCCGTCTGCAGACCGCTCTAGATAGGCGATGCCTCGATTATTCAACGCTTGGATAAGGTTTGGACGATGAACGATCGCCTCAGAATAGTAGGCGATCACCTTATCAACATCTGCTGCTTCCTTCCTGCTTTCAATCATTGCGAGAAATTGGTATATTGCGGCGGCATTCCCCGGATACTCAGGCAGGTCTTCCAACGTCCTCAGGAAAACCGCTTCAGCCTGCTCCTCACTACCAGACCAGTAGTGAGCCTGTCCAAGGACATAGAGCGCTATCCACTGCACTTCATTCGGGAGATCCGTGTTCACTGTGGCACTCAACTCTTCCGCCGAGGCAAAATGCCAGCGCCGTTCGAGACTTCCTACTCGATCATCGAAAGAAGTACTCGTTACAAACGCGATCACTCTTCCACTGTCGTACTCACCCCACACCACGATATCAGCGCCAAGCTCCCGACCGATCTCGCTTGCTCTCCCCTCGTCCGTAACGATCTCTGCTATTTTTAAAACCCTGACATTTCCAATATCGGCATTCTCAAATTCCTTGTATATCGCTTCCTCGAGCCTACCCGCGATGTTATATCCAACTTGCCCGCCGCCGTAATTCGCGAACTCGCTCACGACCACGAGTGTTTCGCTTGCTTCTGAAGCGTAGTGCCCAGTGAGAATATTAATCCCCGTTGATTCAATCCACACACCGCTCAAGACCAAGGTTACGATAACCAGAATTAATCCTACCGACACGGCTGTGATCCACGTAGCTTTCTTACCATCCAGGACCTTCCTGAACCAGCCCTTGTCCTCTCCGATATCAGGAGATCGTGTTTCTTCTCTGCCTATCCGCGGTTCGAAATCTTCTTCCGTTCCAATTTCACCATTGATGCCCCGATCAGGATGAAAACCGGCGGTGATAAACAACTGGTCGCGCTCTTCCGGTTCCAGGCGAAGAGCGTCGGCAAGTCTGACCACATCTTCCCTGTGACGTGGTCGCTGTGTTTCTCCCTCGCGCCACCTGAAGATGGTTTGCCTGCTTATACCTAAACGACGAGCTAATTCGGCGTCACTAATGCCGGCTCGCTCGGCGAACATCGATAACAATTCAGAAAATGAATCCACGGTCATTCCATCCCGGGTTGCGCGCTGCGTTGCACCCAATGTAACACAACTGATGCTTGAAGTGTACCGGCTCCGAGAAAGAATAGGAACAGGTAATTTGGCCACATATCAGTCAAGGAGGTTCCAATGTTCAAACGAATATCCCAACCCAATCTGTTCCTAGCGATCATCCTGGTTGCAACCCTCATAAGTGGCTGTGGCGCCGCGACGGATGCTTCTAAATCCATAAGCCGCGGAGCGATCAACCGAGGGGTCATCGTCCAAGCAGAATCTGTACGCGTCAACGAATATCTGAATTACTATGAGCAGCGATTCCCCGAGCCCTTCAACCAGCCCTTGGGCTTGGACTTACGCCTCGGGAATACACACCTACCTGCAAGCGGTGGAGAGATCTGGATGCAGATCGGTCTTCAGGCGCAGCATGCAGAGAAAGAGAATAGAACACCTTTGAATCTCGCCCTAGTGCTCGACGTCAGTGGCTCGATGAGTTCATCTGACAAGATGCCCTATCTCAAACAATCCCTGATGGTCTTTCTGGGCTCACTCCACCCCGATGACATTGTCGCCATTGTGGCTTACAGCGATGATGCGCGATTAATCCGTCCAGCCCAGGATGTGGGAAATGGGGATTGGATACGACAAACCGTTGAGAAATTGCATCCGGGTGGGTCCA
>Ga0307420_1000020_pt1 | contig 71443 bp, 105 predicted proteins | sample SalMarWE160240MG_2_FD_202167 | JGI IMG/M metagenome (GOLD analysis project Ga0307420, IMG submission 202167) | Salt marsh sediment microbial communities from the Plum Island Ecosystem LTER, Massachusetts, United States - WE1602-40 | ecosystem: Environmental > Aquatic > Marine > Intertidal zone... | reverse complement strand
TTATCTAATTCGTTTGAATGATGATGGCACTGTAGATGATTCGTTTGATATAGGTACTGGTTTTGATGGTTTAGTATTGTGTATTAAAGTACAATCTGATGGTAAGATTTTAGTTGGTGGTGATTTTACAACTTATAAAGGGGAATCATATAGTAGTATTATACGATTAAATTCAGATGGAAGTATTGATACATCGTTTGTAATAGGATCTGGTTTTGGATCAACGAGTGATCCGGATGTTAGATGTATATCAATTACTTCTACTGGTCAGATTTTAGTTGGTGGATCTTTTGATACTTATCAAAGTGAAGCATCTAAGAATATTATACAATTAAATAGTAATGGATCTATAGATACTTCATTCGTTGTAGGAACAGGATTTGATGATGTAGTTAGAGGTATAGCAATACAAAGTGATGATAAAGCAGTTGTTATTGGTTCTTTTACTACATATCAAGGTGAATCGTATAATCGAATTATAAGATTAGATACAGACGGAAGTATTGATACATCGTTTGTAGTTGGAACAGGATTTAATAGTCATTCATATATGATAATCATGCAATCTGATGGTAAATTTATTGTTGGAGGAGGGGCCACTACTTATAAGGATATTAGTTATAGTAAAATAATTAGATTAGATACAGATGGATCTATAGATGAAACATTTGTTATTGGGGGTGGATTCAATTCAAGTGTGTATGGGGGGGTACTACTAGATGATAACAAAATATTATTAATTGGTAATTTTACTGCTTATAATGGTGATACTTATTCAAGAATATTACAATTAAATAGTAATGGTAGTGTAGATTCATCATTTGATTTAGGAGCTGGATTTACTACAAGTACTCCGTGGACTATAGCAAAACAAACTGATGGAAAGTATGTAATTGGTGGATTTTTTACTTATTACAACGGAGTTTCTTATAATCGGATTGTACGATTAAATACTGACGGTTCAACAGACACAATTACTAATTGATTTAAAATTAATTAAACGTAAAAAAAATAGATACATAATAGTATTAAAAATATGGGAAAGCGAATTGTATATGCTGATATATTAAAGGAGAATACTCCTGGGGCGGGAGTAGAAATAGAAGAGCCTAAGATTAAACATCTTATTATTCCAGATGTTGAAAATAAACTTGATACAATAATTGAAACAGATCAATCAGTAGTTTCAAATGTAGATTTTTTGGGGCAAGTAAAAGGGGGTGTAATAACAGATACTTTTTCAGCGACTAAAATATTTGATATGGATAATGGGAATGTGCAGAAAATGCTTGTAACAAGCAATTTAACATCATTATCGTTGTCTAATAAAGTAGCTGGATCATCATATTGCATCATTTTAAAAATAAGTGGGAGTGGAAATTATTCAATTCCACAACCCGATTCAACATTTGGAACCCGCACTGATAATTCGGTTGATGATAGTGAGGAAAACTGGTATCCGACGACAGTAGGAAGTAAAATAATTTATTCAATTATTGTTGACGCAGAAAACGAAACCTTTTACTCAATTGAAACAATAACAATTTAAACGATTAAAAAATGGCAAAAATAATATTACCAATTTCGTCTGTTCAAACAGGTGGCAATTTAAAAAATTGGTTCCAAGACCGCGTTGATGTTAATACTGAATTAACTGTAAATAGAAGTAATGGAAGTGTTATAATTAACGATATCAATGCAAGTACGGAACAAAAAATAGTATTAACACAACAAGAATTACTTGATATCCTTGCCGAATCCGGGGAAGTTGAAGAATATCTCGCTGGAATTAGAATGCCAAAATCTTTTGGTACTACCGACGTACCGTCTGGTTTGCCTTTTCGGCTAAACGTAATTGACGTTGTTAGAAAATTCAAGGATTGGTTTTTAGATGGGGCCGAGGTTTGGTTTGAAAATTCTGGCGATGAGCTTATTTTTTATACAAATCCTGCTGGTGGATTAGCATCTATATCCGAATATTTAAAAGCCTCTGAAATGGAGATAATAAGACAATTAGATACTATAAATATTACTATATTAACAATTTCAGAAGTTCAATCGACTGTTGCAACAGGGTGGACTAAAAAAACTTGGTAATATGACATTTCCATTATATCCTATATTGAAAAAAAAAAATCAGTAGGCATGCCTACTGAAGGTCTCATGGCTTATTGGCCATTTAATGGCAACGCTAACGACGAGAGCGGCAATGGACATAATGGAACTGTTTACGGTGCTACCTTAACAACTGATAGAAAAGGAAATCCTAACAAAGCTTATAGTTTTGATGGAATAAATGATTATATTGGCTTAGGAACAATCAGTACTGCAGGTTATACCGGAATAACTGTTTCACTATGGTTAAAGCCAGTGAACATAAATGAGGTAATTAAATGTATGCTTACTTATTCAGGGTATTTTGTTTGTTATTATTCAAGATTTACTCCTGGAAAATTCTTTTGTCTTTTCGACGGGTCATCAGGAGGAGAAGATGAAACCAATGAATCATCTACTACGATGGCAATTGAAAATTGGTATCATTTGGTTGGGACTAATGATGGAATCTATACCCGTTTGTACGTAAATGGGATTTTGGAAAATACTTTTCTCGAACCCATAGCAACAGGTTCTCAAAATTCGTTTATTGGTAAAAGTAGTTCGGGACAATTTACAAATGGTTCAATAGATGATATAAGAATTTACAACCGCGCATTAACCGAGCAGGAAATAACAGCCTTATATAATGAATAAAAAATTTATAATATGAAAAAACGACTTAAAAAAATAAAATTAATGGCTCCGCCGGATGGGGGAGGTATTGATCCAGACCCACCAGTACCGCCTGAATATTAAACGATGAAAGATGATATAAAATATAAACTAATAACAAGCATGGCTGTAATTATTCCAATTATATACATGGCGTTAATTAGCGAATATCATGCAATAGGGGCTAAAATAAGAGAGTATAGTTATTTGCAAAAATCTATTTATAATTTAGCCACTCACATTGCTTTCGCTTGTACGTGCTGGTATGCCGGATACATGCACCCTGAAAGGATTGGAAAAATTATTCTTAAATGGATATTGCCTATTTTTTTAATAGCAAAAATGGCTTATTATTTTATATGCGTTTTTGAAGTAAATTTATTTGTAGGCAAGGACAATGTGGTGTGGGTTAAGATATGGGATGGGATGCTTATATCAATAATAATAATAGGGGTAATAACATTAATATACAAGGGACATGAACTGGTTAAAAAAAGAATGGACAAAGCTATTGTTAGGAGCTTTATTAACATGCTTATTTGGGTGTTTAGGTTTGTGGTGGAGCGGTGTTTATTCCGTAATAGTAGACGCAAAAAATAAGACAGAGGAATTGCGAAAAGACATTAACGACCGTCCTAAAAAAACTGAAGTAGATTCGCAATTTATGTCATTATTACAGTACGTTAACCAGCAGGATAACAAAATTAATAATGATATATCTGACTTTAAGTTAGAAAATCAGGAGCAACACAAGAGTATTGTTAGTTCAACTGATATGAAGTTTGATATAATTATTGAATTTATGAAGTTTATAAAAAATGAAATAAGCAATATTGACAAAGGGGGTGAAAAAGATGTTGTTTTAAATAATATGATAAGTAAGTCATTGCATAATGATACAACGTATTTAATAAAGATTAAATAATGATACGGGCAAAACAAAATATTCAGATAAATGATTTCCACACACTGGCCAGTGCATTAGTGGCCAGGATGAATCTTGCAACATCTATGGGGACTCAATCCTATAGTGGAAATAGGGATATTTATCAAGCTTTAGGTTATTTAAAGACGATCACATATACGCAATATGAAGAAAGATATTTACGACAGGATATAGCAAAGGCGATAATTGATCGTCCTGTAAAGGCCACATGGCAAGGAAAATTGGAATTGGTAGAATCCCAATTGATGGAAGAAACCCCATTTGAAAAAGCTTGGGGGGAATTAAACTCTAAATTTGAATTACAATCTTTGTTTTCAAGGGTTGATCGTTTGTCAAGTATTGGAAAATATGGAATTATTCTTTTGGGATTGGATGATGTTCGTCAAAATGAGGATTTTAGAACTCCCACTAAAATTGGTAGTAATTTAGTTTATTTGAAAGCATTTAGTGAGGGAAGTGCTAAAATAACAACATATGAAACCGATCCAAATAATGCGAGATATGGTAAACCACTAATCTATACAATTACTATACAGGAATTGGAAGGTGGAGTAAGTATGACTGCTGATGTACATTATTCACGGATCGTACACATCGTAAACGATCCACTTGAGTCAGATATTGAATGTGCTCCTGTTTTGGAAGTTGTTTTCAATCGTTTAATGGACTTAGAGAAGTTGGTTGGTGGTGATGCAGAAATGTTTTGGCGTGGGGCCCGCCCTGGTTATTCTGGTAATGTAGATAAGGATTTTCAAATGACCCTTAAAACTAAACAAGATTTAAAAGATCAAATTGATGAATTTGAACATAATTTAAGAAGAATATTGATTAGTGAAGGGCTTGATTTAAAGTCCTTGGATCAACAAATAGCCGATCCAAAAAATCATGCAGAGGTACAATTAATGATGATTTCAGCAGTTACAGGAATACCAAAAAGAATATTAGTAGGTAGTGAACGTGGTGAACTTTCAAGTGCTCAAGATTCTGGGGAATGGAAATCTTATGTGATGATAAGAAGACAGGAACATGCCGAACCACATATTATACGCCCTTTTGTAAAAGCGTGCCAGACTTTACGACTTTTGCCTAACCTTTCTACGAACAAGTATTCTATTAACTGGGAGGATTTATTTGCATTGTCGGAAGCGGATCGTGTAAAAATCGGTAAAGATAGGGCAACGGCTATTAGGGATTATACTATCAGCCCAATAGCCGAAGCGGTATTACCCCCACAGGCATTTTTGGAACTTGGTCTTGGTTTGAGTTCGGATCAGATAAATATGGTTCGGCAAATGATAGGATCAGAAGTTGAGCAAGAGCGAAAGATAATAGAAGCGATAGGGCAACAATCGAGTACGCAACAAGAGGATTTTGAACAATCTAATGACGAGAAAAATGAATAGTGCTGGCATAACACCATATGTGTATAATAAATATGATCCCACGCATACCACAGCACTTCGTAATGTGTTTGCCAATGATATGTCGAAACGATTTAACAATTTAATAAGTATCATTAGACAAACAGTTGATTTAAATGATTGTTTTGGATTAAAAGAAGTAGAAGGGGGGTTTGTTACACAACAAATGATTTCTGCAGGATGGCATGTTTTTGCTTATCGTTTAAGTAAAGATAAAGTTGCTAAATTTATGGAATGGTTGGAGCAACAAGTAAATGCTGGATTGCTATCAATAAGAGAATTTGAACAAATAGGCACTGCTATTAATTCTGCTTGGGAAAATAAATATATTTATGATTCATATAAAAGAGGGATAATAAGGGCTCGTATTGAATTACAAAAAGCTGGATTCGATGTGCCATCTATAGAGCAAACAGGGGGAATAGAAATGTCGATGACAACTCCTTTTCATATAGATCGTCTTGGTTTACTTTACACCAGAGTGTATACTGATTTGAAGGGGATAACTGATGCTATGGATTCATTCATCAGTAGAATCCTTGCTCAAGGAATAGCAGATGGGGATCATCCAAGATTAATTGCCCGTAAATTAATAGCAGTTATTAATGGGCAAGGTGTTGGAGAATTGGGAATCACTGATAGTTTAGGTAGATTTATACCAGCTAAACGGAGAGCAGAAATTTTGGCTAGAACAGAAATTATAAGGGCACATCATGTAGCTACTATTCAGGAATATAGAAACTGGGCAGTACATGGTGTGATTGTTCAAGGTGAATGGATGACTGCTGGTGATGATAGAGTATGTCCTAAATGTGCTTCTTTACAAGGAAAAGTGTTTACATTAGATGAAATAGAGGGAATGATTCCAGCACATCCATTGTGTAGATGTATTGCCCTTCCGTTTTTAATTCAGTAATTATTAACTTAAAATATGAAAAATTATGCCGTGGAGAGCAGAAGATGCGGATAAACATAAAAAAGGGTTATCTGCTAAACAAAAACGACAATGGGCAGAAATAGCAAATTCTGTTTTACGTAAATGTATGGCTGATGGTGGCAGTGAAGAGACTTGTGCAGCTTCTGCTATTCGTCAGGCAAATGGTGTAACCGGAAATCAATTACATATTAACATTTCCAATATAAATTATGTAATTCGTGAGACGGTATACAAAGGAAAGAAGCATATTATCGTTCCAATTACAATGATGGTTGAAGGTGTTCATAATGGATCATTAGGCCCTTTATATCACCCAGCATCTGAATTAGGTAGATTTCCTGAGGCGTGGAATGGAATGCCTATAATGATACAACATCCTGTTAATACAGAAGGAATCAATGTTTCAGCAAATTCTCCAGAAATGTTATCATTATCTGTAGGACAAACATTCAATGCCCATATGGATGGTGTAAAATTAAAAGCAGAAGGATATATAGATCCAGAGAAATTACAGGAAATTTCCCCAGAAGCATACACAGCTATTATAACAGGGGAACCCCTGGAAGTTAGTATAGGGGTATTCACTGATGAAGATGAAACTTCGGGTATTTGGAACAATGAAAGATATACTGCTACAGCTAGAAACCATAGACCAGATCACTTAGCTCTCTTGCCCGGCGCTACAGGGGCTTGTTCATGGAATGACGGTTGTGGGGTACGTGTTAATAATGAAAAGAAAGGAGAAAATGTAAACATGCAAATTGATGCTAAAGGCACCGATATGGAGGCTAAACGCAAAGAATTAGGGATGTCTGCAAATGAGTTCTATGCCATCCCTAAAGATCCACCAAGTGCAAGTCATCTTCCTCTTTTTGATGTTGATCATGTTAGAAATGCTTTGGTAAGAATTAGTCAAGTACAAGGAATAAGTTCTGAAGAAAGAGCTTCTGCCTTTACTAAGATTAAAGCAAAAGCTAAAGATTTTGACATTGATGTAGGCAATAATATGGGGGTTGAACTTGAGAAACAGGAACATATTCAAAATATTCTTAATGCTAACATAGATCAAGGATATAAGTCTATGGTTCAGTCAGCTCAACGAATGTTGGATCGAATGGATAATCAAAGTGCTTCTCATTATTTAGAGGATATGAATAATACTCATATTGTATTCTCTAAAAGAAATAGAGAAAGCCCTGATCAACGTATGTACCAACAAGAATATGAGTTGGATACGAATGGATTTCCAGTATTGTTGGGAAATCCAACGGAAGTAAGACAAAAAGTTGATTATGTCCCATTGGGAACTCATGAAGAGAAAGCTAAATTTAATAATAATTTAAAAGGAGGTACTTCTATGGCAAATAAAGAAGAGTGCGGGAAGTGTATGGAAAAAGTGGTTGCAATAATTCAGAGTAATGCAAATCCTTTTACTGCCGCTGATCGTGAGTATTTACTGGAAAAGGATGAAGCATGGTTGGATGCTGTTCCAGTAGAAAATAAACCAGCCACTAACTCTGAGGTTAAAATTACTCGTGAAATGATTCTAAATGCGTTATCTGTAGAAGATAAAGAAGCATTAGAATTTGGACGTGCTCAAAAACAAGCTCGCAGGGATAATTGGATTAGAAGCATTCAGTCCAATACTGAACAGGGAACTTGGTCGGACGATGATTTGAAAGCATGTAATGATGCTTTTCTTGAAAAGCTTTATAATTCTGTAGTAACAGAAAATGATGAAAACAGTGAAATTATTAATTATTCAGCTTTAGGAATGAGGAAAGTAGGGGTTAATGCAAACATTGTAAATCATATGTTACCTGCCGGAATTGAACTTGAAGAAGAAACTAAGAAATAAGAAAGGAGGAAAATACGATGTCTATTAAACATAATACGATTATAATTAAAGATTATCTTCATGTATTTGAAGAATACGAAGCATATGGAACAATTCTCCCAGGACAACTTGTAGAATTGACTAGTGCCGGTAAAGTGCAGAAACATTCTGGAGCTGGAAAAACTGCTTTAGTAATGGTTGCGATTGAAGATGCCTTACAAGGTAAGGCCATTGATGAAGCGTATGCAAGTGGGGATAAGGTTCGTGTATGGATTCCACAACGTGGTGATATGGCCTATTTGTTACTTGCTGATGAAGACAGCGTTTCCATTGGGGATTTTGTAGAATCTAATGGGGCAGGATTTGTTCGTAAGGAAGTTCGCACAAATGAATCTTGGGAATCAGATGATGCGTACCCAGGTGGTGGTGCTCATACATTATATGATCAGCATGTAGTAGGACAGGCTGTTGAAGCAAAGGATTTGACTTCATTGTCAACTACAGATTCCAGTGAGTTTGGAGCCACAACTACTCAGCATACTTTAATTCGTATAATGTAATTGAAAGGAGGAAAGACAATGAAAAGAATAAATGCAAATGTTGATGTGCTTTTAAAAAGTGGTGGACAAGGGGACATTGCCAAATATTTAATGGCAAATGGACAACTTAATATAGGATCCAGAAGGCCATTTATAGATGATAATGGTAATGCATATGTAACGGTTTATACTGGTGGAAATCCTAAAAAAGCAACAAGTTATCATACGTACCAAGTTCCTTTGACAAATGCCACACTTCGTCGTGATGAATGGAAATCATTAGATGATGCACTATTGGATGTATCCCGTACTCGATTAATCGGTATTCAGGATTTAGTTGACAATGGGCTTACCTATAATTTAGGTAATGCAATGGGGACTACAATTCTTGAATATCATGATGTAAGTGATGCTTTTGAAGCTGAACTTACGATGGATGGTATTACCAGAGCAAAGAATGACCGCCCTGATTTCAACTACCATTATTTACCAATTCCTATAATTCACATCGATTATGAGATAAATGCTCGTGAATTAGCAGCATCCCGCAATTTGGGTAATCCACTTGATACGATTGATGCTCAAATAGCTGCTCGTAAAGTAGCTGAAAAATTGGAAGCAATGTTGTTTACAAATACAACGTATTCATGGGGTGAGAAAGGAAGTAATGGCAGGAATACTATTTATAGTTATGTAAATCATCCTGACAGGAATCTTATTAATTTGAGTATTGCATGGAACTCTTCTGCAATGACGGGGGCAGGAATTATTCAGGATGTTCTTGAAATGAAACAAGCAAGTATTGCAGATTATCATTATGGCCCGTGGATGTTATATATTCCAACAACGTATGAAACTGTTTTGGATGATGATTATGATTCCACTACACCTGGAACAACAATTCGTGAACGCATTATGAAGATTAATGGAATTAAAGGAATTAAAGTTATTGATACATTGACAGATGGCAATGTTCTTTTAGTTCAAATGACTTCTGATGTTGTTCGTCTTGTTCGCGGAATGGGCCTTCAGAATGTAGAATGGAAATCTGAGGGGAATATGGTCACTAACTACAAAGTCATGACCATCCAGGTTCCTCAAATCCGTTCGGATTATAATAAGAGAAGTGGCATTGTTCACTTAGCTTAATTTTATAGAATAATACTAATCAAGTATTAATTTAAATAGAAAGATATGATTCGAAGTGATAAACAAAATGGTGTAGTTTCTTTAGAAAAAAATAAGGCTACAGATGAAAAGATTTGGTTTAAGAATAATGGAAAAACTTTCCGTATAGGAAAAAATAGAATAATAAAACCAGGGGAAAGGTTTAAAGCATTTCCACACGAAGTTTCCAAAGCCTTCCGTGATGTGATAATTCCACAACAGGAAATAATGGAAGAAATACCAGTTTCAAACGTGAATAAAGCTTCTTACAAATTACAACCAGCCGAAGATGAAGAAGGATTTTTCAATGTTTTAACATCTACTGGAAAAATAATAAATCAGAAACCTTTAGATGAAGTAACAGCTAACAAATTAATTTCAGATTTATCTCGGTGATGTGGAATGTTCCTAGAATGTGGGAAGGTGGTGATGTATGGATATTAGGAGGTGGGCCTTCATTAACTGAACAATTTGGTATTCCTAATAGGGTAGTACAAGATGTCATTTCTGAAAAAACTACTCCTAATGTCTACTCGCCATATATGAGTATATTACATGATAAACATGTAATAGCGGTAAATATGGCTTATAAAATAGGGGATTGGATAGATGTCGTATTTTTTGGGGATAATGGATTTTTTCTTAGAGAAAAATTAGGGCTGGCGGCTTTTCCAGGAATAAAGGTTTCTTGTCATCCATTATGTGAAAAGTATAGTTGGATTAAATATTTAAATAGAGATTCTTCTCATAGTAAGGGTATAAGTAATGATCCTAAACGATTGTCGTGGAACTCGAATAGTGGTTCGGCTGCTATTAATTTAGCTGTTCATTTTGGTGCAAAGAGAATAATGTTAATAGGGTTTGATATGAAAATTGATAAAGAAGGAAAACAACATTGGCATAATTTGTATCATAGGATGGGAAGAAATCCTGCTGATAGGCATCCTCGTAGACGGCCTACTTTTCCATTTGATAGGCATCTAACGGGATTCCCAAGTATTTTGGAAGATGCTAAAAAGAAAAATGTAGAGATATTAAATATTTGCCCTGATAGTGAAATTGTATCTTTTAGAAAATTGACATTAAAAGAGTTCTTACAGGAAAATCCTTCATATGTTGTAAATAAAGTAGAACATATGGAAAATGTAATGATATGAATGTAATAAAATTACAGGGGGGATTAGGTAATCAGCTATTTCAATATGCTTTTGGTATGGCTAAAGAAGAGTATGGCCTTAAAGTTTATTATGATGATACGTGGTATGAGAGGAATAAAAATTTAGAGTGGCCTAGACCATATCGATTAGATAAGTATGATATTAATGTAAAAATTAAAAACAGAACTAGACTTTTAAAAATATACGATAGGAAGAATGATGCTAATAGGAGAGTTATCGTTTTGGATGGCTGTTATTTTGATGGTTATTGGCAATATATAAAATTTTACAATAAGATTTTACCTATTTTAAGAAATAAATTTTGTGTTGAGAGAAAATGGTATACTGATGATTTCTTACAATATGTAGAAATGATTACTTCCGAAGAATCAGTTTCAGTGCATATTAGAAGAGGTGATTACGCTCAACCACACAAATTAGATGCCTTGACACCATTGCCTTTGCAGTATTATTATAATGCCTTAAAACTAATTGATAAAGGAAGTATCTTTATATTTAGTGACGAAATAGAATGGTGCAAGGAACATTTTAATCAGGAAAATTTTGATAGAAAAATAACTTTTGTTAGTTTGGAAGATTATTTGGATTTAGAATTAATGAAGTTATGCACTCATAATATAATTTCTCACAGTACTTTTAGTTGGTGGGCAGCTTATTTAAATAATAATGAAAGTAAAAAGGTAGTAGCCCCTTCTCATTGGATTATTTCAAAAAAGAAATGGAGTACTTATGATGATTCAGTACATTACCCAAAAGAATGGATAAAAATCTAATGTATGCTATTTACTAATTTTGAAAAATATTTAAAGGAATGTAGGGGGGCTATTCATGTAGGGGCACATGAAGGACAGGAAAGATTTTGGTATGTTCGAAAGGGATTTGAAAAGGTTATTTATTTTGAACCTAATAACGAATTGTTTGATAGATTAGTAAAGAATATTTCTGTTTTTTGTGGGCATTATGCCTATAATGCAGGTGTGCATGATATTTTAAAAAGTGCAACTTTGAATATTTCCAATAATGACGGACAAAGTTCTTCAATTCTCACGCTTCATTTACATAAACTGTACCATCCTAATGTTTATTATGTAGGTGAACAAAAAATAAAAATGGTACGTTTAGATGAACTTTTTGATTCGGGTGAAAGACAAATTGAAGATTTTAATTTTCTCAATATAGATGTTCAAGGTGTAGAATTGAGTGTAATTAAAAGTATGGGGAAATACCTTGATAAAATTGATTACATTTATACTGAAGTAAACGAAGATGAATTATATAAGGGGTGCTGTTTAGTAACTGAAATTGACGAATATTTAAAATTGTATGATTTTGTTCGTATGGCTACTAAAATGACTAAAAACAAATGGGGGGATTCTTTTTACATTAAACGAAAATTAGTATGAAATTCTCATTAGCTATACCTACTTTTAATCGGCCTGATTTAACAATGGAATCATTCGCTAAGGTGTTATCGAATGAATGTATTGATGAGATTGTTATTTTGGATGATTGTTCTACAATAGAAAATTATTCGAAACTATTTGAAAGTATCATATATGATACTGGTTTGGATGTGCGAAAAATAAAAATTTACAGAAATTCATCCAATTTAGGGCCTCTTCGTAATAAGTATGAAGTTGTAAAGAAATGCAATAATGAATATGTGATTCTTCTCGATTCTGATAATATAATTGATGAAAACTATGTGAAATGTTTTGGCCAACTTCATTTTTTTGATAAGAATGTGTTGTATTGCCCTGAAAAACTAATGAGTTTGGATGGAAAGGTGCAATGGGATTATAGCGAATTTTGTCATTTAGATATTGATCACACCAACGCAAAGAATTATTTAGACGTTGGAAGTTTTGAAGCTTGTTTAAATACTGGTAATTATTTGGTAAACAGAGCTATGTATTTACAAGTATACGAATCGTATGATAAAGACAACCTACTTAGTTATAATGATGCTATGTATTTTTCTTGTTTATGGTTATTATATGGAAATATGATTAAAATAGTTCCAGGGTTATACTATACGCATAGGTTACATAGTGGAAGTTGGTATAAACAAAATAATGACAAATGCAAACAGGCAACAAAAATATTAAGAAACTTTATTAATTCGTTTTGATTATGATTGATTTTATAACTGGTGAAAAATTCAAAACAATTGCTGATTTTACGTATTCCCCTAAACAGAAAATGAGGGATGATTATGATAATTTGCAAAATACAATGGAATTGTCAAATTTAAAAGATAGAAATATTGTATATACACATATTTCATATGCCCCTAAATTGCTTAATTTAATAGCACATTTAAAAGGACAATTTATTTTGATTACACATAGTTGTGATTGTAGAATTGAAGACAAGAGCATTATTCGTCCAAATGGGAGGGGGGAAGTTGAATCCGTGACACCTTATGTATTGCCAGATAATTTAATTAAATGGTACACCAAAAATGTGAATTGTATACATCCTAAAATTGAATCAATTCCTATTGGTTTGGAAAATAGCATGTGGTTTCCAGATGTGCGCAAGAAAGAAAAAATACTTCAAAGTTCTTTAATATCCACTAAACCACCACTTCGTAATTTGGTTTATTTGAATGTGAATCGCGACACGAACATGGAACGACTTAAATTATATAGCATGTTTCGTGATAAAACATGGGTAACGTGTGAAAATGGGGTGAATGGTAGGGATTTTGATCGTTACCTTGATAATTTGCAAAGACATCGATTTGTGTTTAGCCCCCAGGGGAATGGCATGGATACGCATAGAACTTGGGAATGCCTTTATGTGAAAACGATACCTATTGAAAAGAGGAATTTAAACAATAGATTTTATACTGATTTGCCTATTTGTTTTGTTGATGATTGGAGTCAAGTAACTTATGAATTTTTACTATCTGAATATACTAGAATTTGGAAAGAAAATTGGGATTACAGTAAATTGACTTTTGAATATTGGAAAAATAAAATATTGAATACATGAAGTATTTGCTTTGCATAGCAGATTACAAGGATGATAGACAAGATCATTTTTTAAACTATCATTCACCCCGCAATAAAATGTATTGTGAATATCATGATTTTGAATATATTGAAATTTTGGATATTAAAAATCAAGTCACATTTCATAGAGGAATTGTATGGGATAGATTTTTTTTAATTCGAGATTGGATATTAGGTGGAAAAATAAAAGAAGGTGATATAATTTCTATGATTGACGCTGATATTTGTATTGTAAATGGTGCACAATCATTCGAACCACACGGAGGAAAAAGTTTTGCTTATGCGATTGATTCATGTAATACACATTGTATGGGGGCCGTTTCTATACGAGTCAGTAATTGGTCAAAAGAAATGTTAAATTATTTACTTAGTGAAAGTAGATATGATAAGTTTAAAAACAACCCATTTTGGAAAGTGTTTCATGAGCAAGCTTCGTGGTATTCATTGGCTGGCATAGATGATGTTTTTGCCGATCCGAAACAGAAAAGTTGGATGAATTTTGACCATAAAGGTTGGTGTTCTACTGGTAAAAATCAACCTGTTTATTCTATTGAGGATTTAGAAAAGAATGTAGATATATTACCAGTAGAATGGAATGTTACTTCGTGGCATGATACTAATCAATTTTATAAAATACCCACCACATCTGGTAAAGTGGAGGATGTAATTTTTAGACATTTTGCAGGGAGTAAAAAATGGGATAGTACTTGGTCATTGGTAAAAATGATGCAATGAGTAATTTAATTGATATATACTTTGAAAAAAAGCATACTACAGATAAGTATGGGGAAAATAATCATACTTATCTTTCATTATATAATGTTTTATTCTCAAGATTTAGAGAAAAGAAAATTAAAATATTGGAAATAGGGGTATATCAAGGGGATTCGTTAAATTTGTGGGCTGAATATTTTAGTAATTCTATTATTTATGGAATTGATTGTGATTTGAGGCAAGTGAATGTTCCATTATATAGTAATATACATGCAATACAAGCGAATGCATATAGTTATGTAACTATACAACAATTAACTCAACTAGGTAAATTTGATATTATTATTGATGATGGCTCTCATGTAGTGGGTGAACAAATTTTTGTGGTTAATAATTATTTGAATTTACTTAAAAACGATGGGATTTTAATTATTGAAGATGCTGCATGTTGGATTAAATCTTTGAAAGAAAAGAAACGTATGTTGCAATTGATTATGGAACAATTTCCAAAAGATATTCAGCATTGTGTTTATATTGATGATCGTAGGTATATAAAAGGGAATGATCATGATGTTTTGATTATTTGTGATAAAAATTTATTATGAAAATAAAAGAAATAACTATTTGCTTACATTGTGGTTGCAATATGAAAGTGGTAAATGATCAAATGGATGCTTTAGAAGGTTTAAATGATTATTACAAGGTATATTGGAACAATCGTATTGATCGACATCCTGGTTCTTACGATTCCTTTTCAGAATTGATTAATCATTCAATTGTAACTTCTCCAACAGAGTATATGTTATTTCTTAATGACCGTGTAAAGCCTACATTTTTTGATGCAAAACACATACTTCAATTGTTAGAGAATGGTTTTGCAATGGCCACCAAATACAGTGTTGGTTTTATGGGTTTTTCAAAACAATTGATTCGTAAAATTGGATGGTGGGATGAAGGGTATTTTGGTGGTGGTTTTGAAGATGATGACTTTGTATTAAGATTACGGTTAGCAAATTTGGCTTATTATGAATCTGAGGAAGCTGAATATGATCAGTCTTGGAAAAGCCCTTTATTTCCAAAAGGGGCAGAAGCTTGTAAATATTCGGGGGTTTGGTTTCGTCATAAATGGAAGGTGACGAGTAGTGAAGTTAAAAGAATGGTTTGTGAAGAACCTTATTTTAAATATGATGGAAAAATAGGTGATCATGTTCCTGCGATTGAAGCAAATTGGAAAGATTGGTCACATTCCCAATTAGGAATTATGTTTAAAGAGAGAATAAAAAGCAGTAAAGGGGGGCCATCAAGAACAAGATTATTTATGAAAGATGATTATAAAACAGAATATCGTAAAGTAACGAGTATATGAAAAATGTTTTAATAACAGGTGGATTAGGATTTCTTGGTTCTCATTCAATTGAGAAATTCAAGGCCGAGGGGTGGAACGTTACCGTTGTTGATAATCTTTCATCCAGTGTTATTACACCTGATGACCCGATTTGTAAAGATGTAAATGTTGTTATTTGTGATCTTTTGGATTATAATTGGGGTTCAACCCAATTTAATTTGATTCTTCATTATGCAAGTCCGGTTGGCCCTGTTGGAGTTCTTAAACATTCGGGGCAAATGGCAAATATGATTCTTGAAGATACCTATAGAGTCATTTTAGGAGCCAAAATTAATAGGAACTGCCCTTTGATATTCGTTTCGACTTCGGAAATATACGGATATAGGGATCATGCAATAATGTTGAAAGAAAACGATGACAAGGTGCTTGTCGGTGAATTTTCGGTTCGGAATGAATACGCCCAGGCAAAACTACTTGCTGAAATTGTTCTTTGTAATACTGCAAAAACATCCAATTTAAAATATCAAATTGTTCGTCCTTTCAACATTAGTGGGGCAAGACAATTAAAAGCAGGGGGATTTGTTTTACCTACATTCGTTACACAAGCTTTGGAAGGGAAAGATATAACAGTGTTCGGGAATGGTGAACAGGTTCGGGCTTTTACACACGTAAAAGATATTGTTGATGGTATTTATTTAGTTTCTACCATGAACAAATATAATCAAATTTGGAACATTGGAAATTCACATAATATTTCAACCATTAATTACATTGCCAATTGTGTAAAGGAAGTTACGAAGAGTAAAAGTAAGATTATACATGTAGATCCTAAAACGATACATGGACCTCTTTTCGAAGAGACTTGGGACAAAGTTCCGAACTCTGAAAAAATAAGTAGTGAATTGGAGTGGTGTCCAATATATGATCGTGAATATATAATTCATGATGTTATAAATTTTTATAGGAGCAAATACAATGGAAAATAGACGTACAGTTGTATTAGTTTTAAAAAGTAGTGGAGATTTTACTTTTAATGATGTTGAATTGATTGCACATCATATAAATACAAAATGGAAATCTGAAATCAGACCAAGAGTTATTTGTTTGTGGGATCAGACTGATGTTGAATTTTCTTTAACAGTAGGTGTTGAAGTAATCCCTTTAAGAAATAATTATATTGGAACTTGGTCAAGAATGCAATTGTATAGTCCGGAAATGGAAAAATACAGACCGTTCTTATACATTGATTTGGATACTGCTGTTATTGATTCTGTAGAGTATTTTTTTGACTTAGTAACGGATCCTACTAAATTTATTACCCTTGAAGATTTTTGGCAAAAGGGGCAATTAGCAACTGGATTGGTTTGGTTTCCGGCTAATTCCGAAAAAATAAAGCAGGTTTGGAATAATTGGCATCCCAATAAAATGGTGGGTAAAAGAATGGATTATTTTTTAAAGAAACATATATCGGCTGATCTGTATTGGCAAAGTATGACTAATGGAATTAAAGATTTCAAACCGAGGACCCGTGAATTACTAATGTCGTTGCCAAATGATACAAAAATTGTGTGTTTTCATGGAAAACCTCGTATATTTGCAGCATCACGTATTGGATGGATAAATGAGTATATTAATTCCGTTCCATTATGAAAGTGACAATAATTATACCATATAAAATTGATAGAGGATGGCTCAAACAAGCAATTGATAGTGTTCCATCTGATGTTCAATTAATTTTGAGTCAGGGAAATGGAAATTGGCCTCGGAATTTCAATAAAGCTCTTCCACAAGCTCAAGGGGATTTAATCAAATTCTTACATGAAGATGATATACTTCTTCCAGGGGCTATTGAACAATATATCAAAGCATTTGAATCCCCTACATTTGAAAATGTGCATTTTGCTCATGGAAATGCTCGTGAAATGTATTTAGATGTTGGTTTTTATTCAAAGACATATGTACCATCAATTAAACTACCTACTTTAAATGATCTTCTTAAAAAGAATGTAATTCATAGTAGTTCTTTAATATATCGTAAAGAAGTATTTGAAAAAATAGGGGGTTTTAATGAAGATCCCAAAATGCACTCGTTTGAAGAGTTGGAATTTAATTTAAGATGTTTAAAAGCAAGATTTAATATTGGATATATTGATTTTGCATTTGAAGGGTATCGTAGGCATCCTAAACAAATAATTCGTACTTGTGATTCAGTGTCTCGTAAAAAGAATAGACGTCAACTTATTAATAGTTATTTATGATGAATGTAATTGATTCACCGATTTTTGTTACAGGAATAGAACGATCAGGAAGTTCTATTATTGCAAGAATTTTGCAAATGTGCGGGGCATACACGGGGCGAACGAGTGAAATGATGGAAAATGATCAAGTTAAGAACTTGGTAGATAAATACTATTCAGATTTGCATGTTGATAAAAATGGTCGTTACCCACTTCCAGATACTAAAGAACTTTTAATTCCTGTTAATTGGGCTAAGGAAGTCAAATTGAGAATACAACTATACAGTGATGTTACATGGTTATATAAAAGTTCACGAATTGCGCAAGTATGGCCCGTTTGGAGTTGTGCTTTTCCAAATGCTAAATATGTTATAGTTCGTAGACGTACGGGTGATATTATTTCTTCGTGCATGAAAACGGCGTATATGGATACATTTAAATTAAAAGTAAATCAAAAGGCTGTAGGGGCTGATTCGGAAAATGACGGATGGTTGTGGTGGGTTCATCAACATGAAAAATTATTCATTGAAATGATTGAAAGTGGTTTAAATTGTAAAGTAATTTGGCCTGAACGTATGGTGTATGGTGACTATTGTCAAATACATGAATTACTCAAATGGGTTGGGTTATCTTGGAATAGTAATGTAGTTGCATTAGCGGAGTCTTTATTACAAAATAGTCCTCAAAGAAAGAAAGGAGAATAAAATGGCACTAATTACAGCAATTGAAATAAGAGAAATAATGGATGATACTACGATTCCAGATGCTTTGATAGCTGCATGTATGGCTGCTGCGGAAGCTGTTATTGATAAAGTATTTGAAGGGGATGGGGATATTACGGATACTTTAAAGAAAGAGATTTCCAGGTGGTTTACGGCACATATGGTTGCATCAACACCTAACTACAGAACAACGATTGAAGAAAAGGTTGGAGAAGCTCAAGTAAAATATACAGGGAAATATGCAGATTTCCTTTCTTCTACACCATTTGGACAGATGGCACTTCAATTAGATGTAACTGGAAAGATGGCGAATTATGCAGGTAAGAGGTCTGCTAATATTTATGCAATAACTAGTTTTGATGATTAATCATGGGAATAGCTAATATCATAGAGAGAAACTTAGATCAAACTGCTGTTTACTGGGGAAACCCAGTAAATGATGGTTATGGTGACAAAACTTTTGATTCACCTGTTGAAATACAATGCAGATGGGAAGATAGAAATGAGGTGTTTGTCGCTCCAAATGGGGATGAGCTTATTGCAAAGTCTATTGTATATATTTCTCAGGATGTTGACGAAGAAGGATGTTTGTGGTTAGGTACTTTGGATGCTTTGTACGAAAGTGACAGTGCAGGAGTAACTATTGACCCTAAAGATGTAGAAGGGGCTGCAATTATAAAACGATTTGATAAAACACCTGTATTAGGATCAAATAGTAAGTTCTTACGTAAAGTATATTTGTCAAGTAAAAATATGGTATAATGGCATATGCAGGATCAGGGCATATTAAGGGGTTTGATGAAGTATTTAAAAATTTAAATGCTGAGATTAAAAATATAAAAGGTAGGACAATGAAAGGTCTTTTGAAATCCGCCATAAAGATCAGGCGTGATATGGATCATACTCCACCTGTTATTCCTGTAGATTACGGGAATTTACGAGCATCTTGGTTTGTGGTATCTGCTAAAAAAGTAGAGTCGAACCCTCCTTCTTTTAAAGGTGATAATGCAAGTAACATTGAACAACAGTATAGTGCAGCAGTGGGTGAAGCGGTGACAATGACACAATCTAATCCTAATGCTTTGTTTTTAGTGATTGGATTTGGGGCAAATTATGCAGCTCCTGTGCATGAAATGATAGACCCTGGCATAAATTGGAAAAGAAAAAACTCTGGGCCTAAATTCTTTCAAAGGGCAGTATATGCTAATAAGGATACTATTTTGAAAATAATAAAAGAAAACGCACAAATCAAATGAATGCTACCTCAAAAGATATTGCAGATATGTTGGAAGTTGATAGTAGTTTAGGATTGGTTTTTGCCAGTAATTTGTTTATTGGTAAAGAACCTGCTACTCCTAAAGATACTGTTACCATATTTGATACGCCAGGATTTCCTCCTCAACTTACTCTTGATGGTAAAGGAGGAAATTATGAATATCCATCTATTCAAATAAGAGTTAGAAATAAACATTATATAGATGGAATGACATTGACTCAAAAAATTAAAGATTCATTACATGGCCGGGCAAAAGAGACATGGGGTGGATCTTTATATTCGGTTATCTACTGTTCGAGTGGTCCTGCGTTGCTCGATTGGGATGATGGTGCGAATGCTCGATTTATTGTAAATTTTAATATTCAACGCAGATTTTAAAAAAGGAGGAAAAATGTATGGCTAGTAACGCAAAAGCTGGAGTTGGAACCGAATTTCGCAGATGGTCTGGTACTGAGTGGGTAGAAATTGCAGAAATTAATTCCATCACAGGCCCTGGTATGTCCAGGGACACAATAGACGTTACCTCCCTTAGTTCTACTGGGGGGTATAGGGAATTTATAACGGGTTTTCGTAATGCTGGCACAGTTGTACTTGCAATGAACTTTACAAGATCAACATATGATCTTATGAAAGATGATTTTGAAAGTGATGTGGCAAGAAATTACGAAATATTACTTCCGGATGATGAAGCTACTTCATTAGAATTTGAAGGTTTGGTAATTGATTTACCATTAACTATTCCTGCTGATGATAAGATCACAGTAAATGTAACTATCCAAATTTCTGGACAAGTTGTGATTAATAGTGGTTCGGGTTCTGGAACTTAATTAAGTATTATTTAATTCTAATCAAGAATTATTTTTAACAAGTTTTTAATCAAAAAATTATGGCACTTTTAAACAGAGAAGATTTATTAAAAAAGGATGACCTTAAAGTAGAAAAGGTTGATTTGGGGGAAGATGAGTATATATATGTTCGTTGCATGACTGGACATGAAAGAGATAAATTTGAACAATCCCTCATGAAAGAAAAAACGGATAGTAAGGGGAATATAAAAGGATTTGACCGTGCAATGGAAGATTTCAGGGCAAAACTTGCAGTGTTAACTATTTGTGATGAAAAAGGGGAATTGCTACTTCGACACAATGATTATGTTGCATTAAGTAGAAATATGCGTATTGACAAATTGGAAAAAATAATTGAAGCATCCCAAAAGTTAAATAAAATTACTGACCAGGATAAGGAGGAGATGGTAAAAAACTCAGATGCCGGCCTGGAAGACAATTCCAGTTCCGGCTTTGTAGAGAACTTGGAATAGTACATCCTGATTACCTTTTGGATCATCTTAATGCTTTTCAAATAGCTGAATGGGAAGCATACGATAAGATAGATCCAATTGGTACTTGGAGGGATGATTTTAGGTTTGCTAAACTTACTGCATTAATACAAAATATAGTAAATACGTTGTATTGTGAAAAAGGGAAAGAACCTATTTTAGTTTCTATAATAGATGAGATGCCAGATTGGTTGGATGAAAAGGAAACATCTATTGACAAAAAACAGTCTGTGGAGGAAATGAAGGGTATTTTATTAAGTATTGCAAATACTCAAAATAAAAGGGAGGCAAGAAAAAAGACACAACGTCCCCCACCACGTAAGCTTAAAAAAGTTGATAATTCACCTAAAAACTTGTAAAAATGCACATAGGAACGTTAACAGCTTCATTAGGAGTAGATACACACGGTTTAAATAAAGCAGGGGCAGCAATGAATCAATTTAGACAGAAAGCAGAGTTAAATTTGTCTTCTGTTGCTAAAACATTGGATAAAACAGGACGTAATATTTACTATTTTGGAACGGCTGCCGGAAGGTTTTTGACATTGCCTTTAGTATTGGCTGGTGGGGCTGCTATTAAAATGGGAAAGGATTTTGAAAGTTCAATGCAAAAGATTGTGGGTTTGGTTGGTGTTTCTCAAACGCAAGTAGATGCTTGGAGTAAATCATTATTGGCGTTTGGCCCTGAAGTAGGAAAAGGCCCAAAGGAATTGGCAGATGCTTTGTATTTTGTTACATCGTCTGGTTTTAAAGGTGCGGAAGCGTTAAATATAGTAGAACAATCTGCAAAAGCAGCAGCATCAGGATTAGGTGATACAAAAGATATAGCTGATTTAGCCACTTCTGCAATGAATGCATATAAAAATTCAGGTTTAACAGCAAGTAGGGTTATGGATGTACTAACAGCGGCTGTACGTGAAGGTAAGGGGGAAGCATCTGATTTTGCGAAGCAAATGGGGGATGTTATTCCAATAGCTTCCAAAATGGGGGTGAGTTTTGATCAGGTTGCAGCTGCAATGGCTTCTGTGACGTTAACAGGGATGAATGTTGCCGAAGCAGCGACTGGAATTAAAAGAATATTGGTTACTCTGTTGAATACCACTCCTAAAGTAGAAAAAGCATTACATTCAATGGGTACTTCTGGGGCTGAAATGCGGGATATATTTGCGGGACAAGGGATGTTAGCCGGGTTACAAAAAGTAAATATACTTGTAAATAAGTTTGGTGAAGATATGATTGGTAAAGTATTTCCGAATGTACGCGCCCTTATTCCAGTACTATCCTTAACAGGAGACAGATTAAATGAAAATGTAAAACTGTTTGATGTTGTTAATAAATCTGTTGGAAGTAGTGCTAAGGCTTTTGAAGCAGTGACTAAAACTATTGATTTTAAATATAACAAAGCAGTAGCAACAGCACAAAAAATGATGATTGAGTTTAGTGCTGCTTTAAAAGGCCCTATAATTGGTTTTATGGAAGGGTTTACACAAAAAGTACAAGCATTGACTAAATGGTTTACTAATTTAACAAAAGCACAACAGGAAACAGTATTAAAATTTGGTGTATTTTTAGCTGCGATAGGGCCTTTGGCCGTAGGAATTGGTTTACTTTCCAGAGCTTTAGCTGGTTTAACATTGGCTTTAAATTTTATGAAAATGTCTTTTGTGGCTTTAATTTCTCCAATGGGGCTTGTGCTTACCGCTGCATCTTTATTAGTAATAGGTTTATTTAAATTAAGTGGAACATTTTCTGATTTATCTGGGGAATATATAACGCACGCTGAGTCTTTAAGAAGAATGGAAAGTGCTCATTCCGCATTTTTAGGAAATTTAAATAATGAAGAGGGTTCGTTATATTCTTTATTCGGGGCATTAAAAAGAACGAATGAAAATACAGAAGTACGCAAAAATTTGATTGATACTATTAATACAAAATATGGAGAATATTTACCTAATCTATTAACTGAAAAAACAACATTAGCAGAAATAGAGAAAATTGAAAAAGACACAGTAAAAGCAATGTCGTCTAAGTTAGCTTTGCAAACACAAACGGAAAGGATTAATGCTATTTTACAACAACAAATGGAAGATGAACAATCTATGTTGTCTGCTTTATCTAAAATAGAAACAGGTGTACAAGCCCCATTAACATCATGGATTGTTGCATTAAATGATTATGAAAAACATTGGAAAGAAGTAATAACAACATCTAATGATGGTTTTAAAGATGCTGTAAATGGGTTTAAGCATGTTAAACAAGAAACAGTTTCTGCTTCTGATGAACTTATGGCATTAGCAAAAGTTACAGGATTGCCCTGGCAAAAAATAGCTGATAGTTTTGATGAATTAATTGAAAAAAGGAATATGGACGGTAAGGCTATTGAAGGTATTTTGGCTTTATATGAGAAGTATATTACAAAAGTAAAAGAAGTGAACACCACTGCCAGTGAAATAACTGTAAAGTCTAACCCATATAAAAAGATGTATGATGATGCACGAGAAGCATTAGATATGTACAGTAAAGAAATGGAAAAATTAACGGCTCCTGTTGTACAAGCTCCCGAATTTGCTGAACCAATAGATTATCGAAAACATTTTATGCGTATAGCAGATGTTGGTGGCCCATTGGAAAATTTAAATAACCAATTAGCTCGAATTGCTTTGCATAACGCTTTGGTTACCGATTCATTTAATGCTTCGGAAATGTCAATGAAAACATTAGATGAACAGATACAGTACACTTCTCAGATGTATGATCTATTGTTTTCAATATATCCAAAAGGGAATGCTTTAGTAGATATCTATATAGAAAAACTAAAAGAACTGAAAACACAACAAGAATCAGTAAATAGGACTACTGAAATAGGGAATACCGTAGCTAGAGAGTTTGCACAAGCATTAGATGGGAATATTGAAAGTTTACAAGATTTAGGAAATGCTTTACGTCGAGCAACTATTAATGCTATTTCTGCTTATATTGCAGATGCAGTTGTTTACAATGCAAAACAGGCAGTTAAAACCTCTAAAAATCCATATATTGCAATTATAAAAGCAGCAGCGATTGCAGCTGCTACCAGAGCGACAATGGAATCAATTGTACCTAAATTTGCAGAAGGTGGGAAAGTACCAGCGGGATACCCTAATGATACATATCCGGCACTTCTTACATCAGGGGAAATCGTAACACCTCCGGGTAAGTTAGAAAATTTGCAGAAACAAGGGGGCATGAAAGATGGTGAAGTTGTATTTAGAATAGAAGGGTATGATTTAGTGGGGATTCTTAAAAAATATTCTAACAAATTAAATACTGTATAAATGGCGTATGAATTAAAATATCAGTCAACCGTATACCCACTTTCGGAAGTAGATCCTGTTTATATTAGTATATACGAGGATGATTATTCTGGAAGTGTTACGGCTTTGACTATTGCTAGAGATGGTACTAAAGTAACAATGGATACAACAGATTATTTTGATTCGATCGTTTCCGTTAATGCTGAAATACAGATTATAAACGATAGGGATGATTTTTTCGAGTTGGAAGATTTGTTTACGGTAAATGATTTTCAATTCTATGTTAAAATACATGATGCTTCTATCACTTATTTTGAAGGGTTTATTCCTTGTGCTATTGTAGAACAATCCTTTTTGTCCAAAGGAATTGTTATTGTCAATGCAACAAATAATTTAAAGAGATTATCTTCGTTCCAACCGACAATGTTTACTACTCGGACAACATACACCTTGATTAGTATTATAAAACATTGTTTGTCTTTTACGGGTTTGACTTTGCCAATATATGTAAGTTGTTCTTTGCATGAATGGGGGGATTCATCTGGTTTTGATTATGCAACTGCAACATCTTCTTTATTTGAAAAATATGTTCATTCTGATTTATTTTTAGAAAATGATAATGAATACCAAGACTGTTTAACTATTTTACAGGCAGCAATAGAATCTTTTGATTGTAAAATTTACTATTGGAACCATAAATGGTATATTGAACGTGTAAAAGATTTAGGATGGGCTACAAAGCATTATGTAGTTTATGAAATAAACGATACGAAGTCCACGGATGATGAAACAAATACTATTTATGAAACAGGTAATGATAATGCAAAATTAAGATATACGGAACGTTCACAAAGATTAACATATAAACCTGGGCTTAAGGAAGTTCGTATAAGTTTAAATGAAAAACTTAAAATCAATTTACTAAATTATTATTATGATAATTTAATTGAAACTGCAAGTGGAAGTGACCCGGATGTGGAAGATATTGTACCTGACTATTTGACTTGGCAAATTGATGCTAATACAGATTGGGTATATAGAACCAATTATTACTATATGGCCAATTGTGCGGATTTACAGAATACATTGATTAATTATACATCACAAAACACTATTTATGAGTTTTTATTTGGAACAGCATTTACATACAGCCATATGTATGAGGCTTACACTGAATCTTTATCAGGATTGTATACTGCTTTTAAGATAACTCTAAATCAATCTAATGATACGACTTTAACCTTAAAATTTAGATTTAGGATTCCTCAAAATTTTATAGATAATCTTTCTTCTTTTTTGACTGATTGTAGGGCACATCCAAATGATCATGTATTCTATGTAAGATTCTTTTTACGTGAAGACTTCTTTGGGGCAGGTCAATATGTAGTGTATAATTCGGATGACGGAAAGTATGAAATGGTTACACGATCTGATATTATTTTAAATGATGCAAGTAAAATAGATCCAGCGATTATTGTTAAACCTATTGCATATGCAAATTTTACAGAACCAGAAACATTTTCTACTGAATTTTCTATTTCTATTGCTGTTGATGATTTTAAGGAAGATTTACAGAGTACAGCGCCTTCTTTTGTGTTTGGCCTATGTCAATTAGGTTATTATAATCCTTTTGCTTCTGTACCTTATAATTTTTATGTTGTAGATCCGCCATGTCATTATGCTTTGAAAAATTCTGTATTTGGGGATATTGTTATAAGTGTAAATGGGGATGTTAATGATAATGAACATAAGGGTTCTGTTTCAGATAATTTCGTAGACACAATGCAAAAGGAAATAACATTGTATGATGGAGCTTCTTTAAACATGCTTAATTCTATTCTTAATTCTGAAGACACACTAGATTTAACAGAACAATGGGAAGACGGATTCAGTCAAGGCCCTTTGCCTTTAGTTCAGAAATTGATTGAAGATCGATATCAAATTTTTAATAAAGTTAGACGAGAAATAACTAGTGACGTCTTTTATAGAATATTGAAGCCTTTTAGTTTAGTAGATGCTCAATATTTTGGAAATAATTTTTATGTAAATGGGTATCGTTACAGTATAGAATCTAAAACGATGAATGATTTGAGCTTAAAGGAATTTGTAGATGATGATGACATTTCTTAAATAAATTACTTATGGCAGGAGAAATTACATATAGTTCATATCGAAGAAATAATTACGATGAAAGAAATTATTATAGTATTATAGGTGGTGGGTCTAGTACAGGTGCTTTGGGTAGTTATTTACTCAAAACGGGGGATGACGCTACTGGAAGTTATACATTTGATACAGACACCTTATTTATTGATGCAGATAATCATGCGATAGGGATGGGGATTGGTTCGGATGCACCTGGAACGTTACTTGATATGGAAGGGGCATTAACGATACGGGGTATAGCAGCTCCAAGTGTTTCTACTGCTGGGCAAGGTATTATTTATTTTGATAGTACTGCAAATACTTTCAAAATGTCCGAAAATGGTGGGGCTTACAAAGATATTTATGGCGGATATTGGACTCCAAATGGAAATGATATTTATAATAATAATTCAGGAAATGTTGGATTAGGAGTTACTGCACCATCTGTCAAATTAGATATAAATAGTACAGACAATAATCAATTGATCATAAGAAGAATTAGTGGAACTGCCGCTAATGTAGATCATGCTATTGCTTTTATAAGTGATGCTGGCACGGATCTTGTTGGAAGGATTGGGCATCTGGGTACATTAACAGGTGTTTGGTCTTTTGATATGTTTACAGATGAAGCCGCTCCATTAACTTTTTGGAACTCTTCTGTGGAAAGAATGAGAATAAGGGCTGATGGTAATGTTGGAATAAACGAAACAGATCCTAATTTTAAATTAACAGTAGATGGTACTGGTTATTTTACAGGAGAAGTTTTATTTGAAGACAACATTGGAAGTGAAACATTTTTTAGTGGCTTTGCCGGTAGTGGTTGGCGTTTGGAAGAAGATTCTTCGGGGGTGAATACATTATCTGTAGATAATTTGTATGTTCGCAAATCAATGAATGTATATGAACTTGTTATTAATCAAATTAGGGCTACAAACGGTTCTTTATGGGTTACTGATTCTGTTAAATTAACGGGGTATGCTTTAAACCCTTATTATGACAGTTACCCTGGTGCTGGAAATGGGTATACATGTTATATAGATGATGATAATTTTCCTATTGGTGGGGATCCACCTTTTGTGGGAGGGGATTTTGTACGTTGTCAAAAATGGACTGGTACAGGCGTTAAGTATTATACAGCGTATATCGCAGCAAGAACAGGATCCCCATATGTAGATACGTTTTATATGCGTATTATAGATGGTGCAGGTACGCCATCTGTGGGGGATGTGTTAGTTAGGGTTGGAAATGAGTATATAACAAATAGGCAAGGAGCTATTTATATAACCTCTAGTGATTCAAATGCCCCTTATATTGATGTTTTAGATGGAATAGATGATGGTTATACTTTTACAGATAAAACAAAAGTTAGATTAGGCAAGTTAACTGGAATAACTGATGCCGATTTTGGTGGGGCTTTAAGTGGGTATGGATTATACTCTGATAATATTTATTTGAAAGGACAAATAATTATCGCTAATCCAGGTGATATAGATCAAACAACATTGGATAATGCTGCGGCTGCGGGGGCAACCGTAGGTGCTAATTGGAATACAAATTTGTCAAATATACCAGGAACATTAGGAACACCTACCGGAAGCGGCTTATTTTTATCTTCTACATACATGGGTTATTATACTTCAGGGGCATGGAAAACCTATATGGACAATTCCGGCAATATGGTACTTGGTGATTACGCTGGTGGTGGTGCAGGGTTATCATGGGATCAGAGTGGTGCGGCATTGAGTATTAGAGGGGTAATTAATGCAACATCAGGGGATATAGGAGGTTGGACGATAAATTCTGCATATTTAGCTAAAGATACAGGAACTGCAACGTCATCATCGGGCATGGCTCCTACTGATTATCCTTTTTATGCTGGATCTACATATGCGAACAGAGCGACAGCCCCATTCAGAGTAAAACCAAGTGGTGAAGCGTATATAAATGATTTAGTAGTTGGCACTGGGAATAAGTCTGTAAATTATATACACATGAATACAACAAGAGCGTCTTTTGAAATATGGTCTCCTGCCCCGGCAAACTATTCTCCTTTATTTAAATTAATCGGAAGAGAAAATTCTTCAAATATTGATCCTTATTTTGAATTTAGAAAGGATGCCAGTGTAGATAGTGATAGTGATTATGATTGGATATTATATGCTGATAACAGCTTAATTAGTATGAAAAAAGGCTATGAGAATTTATTTGAAGTAGAAACAACGAGTTCTACAATGTTGATGTATATAAAAGGTATTGCTAATTATACGGGGGGAAATCCGGACGTGAGAAATTTATGTGTAGATACTGTGACTGGGCAGGTGTTTTATAATTTTTCTTAAATTTATTAATCAAATAAATAGTAAAACAATGACAATTAAAATTAACGAAGAATTGAAAAACATAGACGGAAAAACGTCTATTATTGAAAAAGGTAATCCTTTAACCTTAAAGGAAGTGTGTATTGCGGCTGTTCTAACCCCTATGGAAGGGGATGACCGTAAAAAGAAATTTGAAAAGTGGGAAATCTATAAAAAATTTAGGGACAGTATAGATACTGTGACTTTATCGGCTGAGGATGTTGCAATCATCAAAGATTCAATCGGTAAATTCTATCCGCCACTTATTTTAGGACAGAGTTTTGAAATGTTAGAATCATAAATTTGGGTTTTTTGTTTTTATTGGGTTGATTAAGTAGAGCCTTGACGTCGTGAGATTTCAAGGTTTCTTTTTTTCTTCATTTATGTATTCCCAATTGTATTTGTGTTCAGTTTTATAATTATGTTTTATTGCATTTGCAACAGTATTCCGTGAATATTTCATTCCTCGTGCGGCAGCAGATGCACTATCCCACACTTTTATTTCTTTTCCATTTAATAGTTGTCGAACTTTTTTTCCATGCCCAATTTCAAATCTACCTTTGTCATATCCTGCTGTAAAAGCAAGTTCTAAATAAAATTGTACAAATCTAATAGGAACATAATGATCTATCGTTGGAGTGTAATCGGGTGTAGGTAGAATACTCTTGGTCCTAATTTCCAAGAGTATTCGATTTATGGTTTCTTCTTTATTCATCTTTCTTTGTTTTTTTATAATTCATTTACTTTACTTCGTTTATTACGTATTGTAACTTCAATTACTTTGTCCGCCGATTCCATTATTTCCTCGCGTGATATACGTTCGTCGCTAACCATAATTACTTGCATACCCATTTTATTAGAAATTTCACGTATCATTTCCAGAACAAGTTTATTAGGTTCCTCCCCTTTCAAATATTTAAAAGGTTCGTCTTGTATGAGTATATTTTGGGAACGTGGAGTTTGCATTGTCCAACAACCAACACGAAGAGCTATTGCAGCCACATCAACAGCACCAAATCCAGATGCTTCCATAGGATCTATTCTATTTCCGTCACGTTCGAAGTACAGATCACATTCCGTTTTGTTTCGACGTTGTACAAACTCTACTTGCAACGTGTACGGTTCTGGAAATACCGAATCCATTGCCATCGAAGCTATGTCAGAAATATGGGTTTGTAATTGTTGCTGTGTTTTCATTCCGACTTCTCGAATGATTTCCCTGGCTTCCTCATGCCTTTGTAAATTCCTTTTACATTCCTTAATTTCTAATCGGATGGAATTTATCGTTTTCCCAATACTGGAACGTTCCCCCTTTATTCTTTCCAGCCTGTTTCTGATCTCTTTTATATTCATTCTTTATCAGTTTTTCGGCATTTATATAATTACTTTTTGGTATTTTGTAAGCAGTGTAAAATCGCTTCGTATATGCTTACTTTCCTGCCCTTTATCCAATATGTATCTTTATATAAAATTCTAGTACCTATTGGACGATTGGTAAATAAACTTTTGAACCATTTCAAACCCAATATCCCCCATATGCAACATTTGATGAAAAATGCAAATAAATATAGGAATGGAATTGCTATTGCTTTTAGAATTGTTTTCATACCTTAAAAATTAAAACCCACACCAATATTTGATTCCCAATTCCATATATCTGACATTAACAAGATTGAAAACCGACCTGCAACTGTGCCGCTTATTCCAATGTCAAATGAAGTTTTATGAATTTTGTTTACTCCACTTATTTCTAAATTATAGGAGTTAAAAAAGTAATTATGGTTTATGCCAACATAAACTCTTCCTAATCCATTTATCTTGTAAGAAGTACCAAGACCTACTTTAATGTTTTTAGTATAGAAATAGGGCATGTCTTTTTTTGATTTAATCGTTCCGTACCATGCTTTAGCATACAAACCAAACTTGTCAAAGTTTTGTCCGTACATTATTCCTGGTCTAAAATGAGCTGGTTCAATGGTAACAAATAATTGAGCATTTAAACTTAGTTTTAAACTCAATAGCAATAAAATTAAAAGTATTCTCATGTTTTCAATATTAAAATGGTTTTACACAAATTTATTTGATAGTAATTCCTATAAACATCAGTTGTCGTCAAAATCATATTTAGATTCAAGTTCAATTAATCCCTTTTTAATCTGGCTGGATATTTTGGTGAGTTCCGTGCCCATTTCCATCAGTTTTTTTTCAGCTTCCTTAATTGTAGTACATTCCCAATTATCTTTCAATTGTTTCATTAGTGCTACTTGTTGACCTTTTAAAACGTTCAAATTTGTTTTTGCTTCGTCAACTTTCCTTTTCAGTTGCATTAGATCATTTTCATTCATCTTCATTTTCCTCCTTTTCTTTTTCGATTTCTATTATAATAGCTTTTAGATTTTCTAAAATGTACTCCGCAACATCGTGACTTGCATACCCTTGCTCTTTTATATAGAGTAAATAGGAAGCTGGAACATTTGCCATCTTCGTCCCTTTGTATTTTCCATATGGCATTTTTGATTCATCTGTTAATTTTTGCATTTTCATATCCCCAAAATTAGTTTAATATTTTTGTTTATTAAATCGAATGCTTGAATACATATGATTTGTGAATCGTAATCTTTACAATTCAAAAATTCTTCAATCATTGCTTCTCTACTTCTAAATAATCTACTTACTTCTTGTTGCATATGATTTATAGATTTTTCTTTTTCTTCGTCACGTTCAGTTACTATTATTTGTATTTTATAACGTGTTGCTGCTACTATTTTTTCTTTCATTGCAGCAAATTCATCATATTTATGTGTTTCACTCATATTTTTAAATTTTAACAATATTTATAATACCATTCTGCTGGATGAAAATCTAAAAGTTCTGGAAAACTTTTTAAATATTTATCAATAACTTCCTTTGCTTGTTTATCATTCATGTGATATGTACTACAACGAATATTATTCACTAAATTCTCATATACTTTTCTTGTCATTTTCCTATGGATTTATAAACTATTTCCATTACTGATTTACGTATACTATTTTCTTTTTCGAACTGTTCCAAATTGTCTTCAAAAGATAAAGCAGCTTTAAATTTTGTATTTAAAGAATTTACGAATATTTCAATTCTTTCGTTACGTGCTTCAACTTTGTCCAAATGTTCCCGTGTGTAAGTTTCTTTATGGTATGGTAGATAAACAGGTTCTACCATGTTTGTATCCGAATACCACAAATAGACACGTGGTAAATTAGTTTCATCTGCTTTTTGAATTGTAAGAGGTCCTGGATTAACCAATATTTTACCTTTACGTTCTTCAACAAATGGAACATGATTATCACCTGTGAGAATTAAATTAAAACGTGAATGTTTTTTTAATAATTCAATAGCAGGTAAATGTACACAACCAGGCCATGGACGTGTACCTTGCCATGTGAAACGATGCCAAACTAAAATATCATCGTCATTTTCAAAAGGAACCATTCCCCAACTTAAAAATTGCATTCCTTTAGGTGTAATACCATTTACGATATCTGCTTGTTCTAAAGTATATATACCACTTTTTTCTTGTAAATTTAAGTTATGCTGAGGCAAATCATGATTGCCATATACAGTATAAAACTTTTTAGGCAAATGTATTATTGTTTTGGACAATAACCAAGGTGAAGGTTTCCAATAATTAAACAGATCACCAGCATGTAAAACAGGGCAATTATGTTTACATTGTAAGTTTGCTACAAAGTCAACAGCTTCCCATTGTTCTTTTTGAAAATCTGTTCTGCATATTGGTGCATCTTCCCGGATATGCCAGTCAGAAGTTAAGATGAGATCCGGCTGTTTCTTCTTTCTAATCATCTTTTTCTAAATGATAATGTTTTATTGTTTCAATCAGTTCTTTTACAAAATCCTTCGTGGCATACATAGTAACATCTACTGTTACTATATCGTTTGCTGGAAGATGAATCGTAATTGATGTTATTTCATGTGCATTTAATTTTAGAGCTCTACATAACTCTTCCCCTATGTCTACACCTCTTATGGTTGCCATATTATTTTTTCTTTTTAATTGTTTGTTCACAAAAAGGGCACGTTTCCGGCATATTTTCGTCTAATTGGTTGTATAAATAATTATAATGATCCCCCGATGTACCTACATCACGTTCCATTTTATTTAGTTTTACGTATAGATTAGAAAGTTCATTTTTTTTATTTACTAACGCATCTTTACCATTTTTCAGTTTAATTAAATAATCAATATGTTTTTCTGATTCCAAAAACATAGTACTTTCTATTATTGCTGAATTGACTTCTTTGTAATCTAAAAACCATTTTGTAATCAAATCTTTTGTATTGTTTATCGCATTACGTCTTTCAATATTCTTTATAATGTAATTGATTAAAGGTTCGACTTCAATTTCTTTTTCTTTTTTTGCAATACTTTTTGAACCATTTACTAATTGTGTGTATACATTTAATAGTTTTTCCTTTCTATTTCGTGTTTTTTCCAATTGACTTTGTAAAATTTCCAAAACTTCAACTTGGGTTTCCAGTTCTTCTACAAAATTGAATGTCGAAAGTTTTTCTTTGTTTTTTTCTAAATCTGTTTCTTTGTATTTAATTGTTCTATTTATTTCATTTATCCACGAATTAATATTAGTGGTAGCAATATCAATTGAATCAAGTTTCGCAATCTTGTTGAAATACTTCGCCACTTCACCAGGTGTTTCACTCAGTAAAAAATGTGTATCAACTTGACGTTGAAAATTCACATCGGTTATATTTAATGCTCGTGTTATTTCTTCTGGTACACCGTTTTTTATTGCGTTGAAACGTGATTTTACCGAATCTTTTTTAAGGGATTGTAAAATATAACCGTTTTCTGTATCGTTTCTCAGCCTTGTTATTTCATATTTGTCCGTTGTAACTTTTACCCACGTAGATCCACCCCACCACGAACGAAATGATTCCCCCATAGGTTGATTAAATATGACCCAACGTAGAGCGTTAATGATCGCGGACTTTCCTGAATCGGAAAGCCCTACGATCACATTAACACCAGAAACAAAATGAACAATTGTATTTTTATGACTAAGAAAATTGTAAATTTCTACACTCCTCAACATTCTAACCAATTTTAATGTTAAAAGCTTCATCGAGTTTTTCAGAACGTTCAACAGCTTCTGCATATTTTATTGGATCGTGTTTCCCTTTTTTTATGCAAATCAGTTGTGCAATGTATGACAATTGATTAAAAGCTTCATCTACTTTATTTTTATTTTTTGCATATTGTACCTCATGTGCATATACTTCAAGAGCTTTTCTCATTAAGCATACCAGATCATCATGTGTAGCTCTTTGAGCTTGCATTGCCATGTGAAAAGCGACATTACTTGCTGTCATTTTTTAGATATTAAAAGTTAATATTCATTTGTTTTAACATACAATACTTCGCAATTAAAATAGAATCTGCATTGTGTATGTTTGCTTTTGGAAATGTTCTTTTTACTATTTCTTTTGCAGCTATTTTTAACTCATCCCCCTTTAATCCTGATGGCAATAATTTTTTTTGCCATTCTTTACTGTCTATAAACTGATATGGGATTTGTAACATTTCCAACAATATTTCAGTCGCTTCTAAACAACGTAGTGCTGAAACTGACGCTGTGAAACGTGTTGGATTTACCATAGGACGTTCGATCATACAAAATGTGTTTTCACCTGCACATAAAAAAAATGATTTGAACAACTCAAAATTGACTCTATTCATAAATGCTTTTTTCTTAGTATAATTCAAACATTTTTTAACGGGTGTTTTTTCGTGTAACACGATTATATTTTCGTTTGAAATAATAGTAATAGCACCGGAAACACCATTGTCTATTCCTATATATGTTTTACATGTTTCTGTTTTTCTTTTCATCTACTAACTTTTTAAATTGTTCTGCGTGTTTTAACAAATTGATGGCTTCTTTATATAAAGTTATCAATTTGATTAAATTTTCTTTATGTAGTAAGTGTGTTTCGCAATCAATAACACCTTTATTATACATGCTTATAGATTTTTCCAAAGCACGTTCATTGTCTTTTAATTCTTTTTCTAACAATTTCATAGGTGTAAATGATGACATGCTTATCTTATTTTTTTGCGACCTGTATCAAATTTACGATTAATTTCTTCCCACAAATTAATAACTTCATTTTTAAGTGATATAATGGCATTGGGGTCACTTTCAACTATATTTATTGATTTTTCTAAAGATTTATCTAGTTTTTGATTTTCTAATGTATATACGGATTCATCCGAATATGTTTTTATATAAATCAGATTACTTCTAATATCATCAATTCCGTAATCCCAAAGAATGTATAGAGGTGTTTTACGATATGGTGTCCATACCTTGTTTTTGAATACTTCAAATTCTGTTTCGACACCAATTGCTTGTTTTATTTCTTTTCCACGAAATTTAATTTTCTTTTCAATTTTTGCAGGGGTACTAGCCCGTAAACGAATAGAAGCATAAAATCCAATAGCAAAACCCCCAGTTGATTTATATTTGACACTATATTTGTTAACGGCTTCATCATTGTCCCTTACTTGGTTACTTCCAACCATCAAATAATTATTCTTTTTAAGTATTCGAGCATTTTTTCTAAAACCCTCTGAAAATTCCTTCGCTCGACGTTGCCCCCTCTTATCACCATCTTCATCTTCCATTTCTAATGCTGTAGAAAGTGCGGCAAGTGAATCAGTAAAAGTCCCATGAATTTTACCATTTGTTCGCGGTTGCCATTTGCGAATATTTTCAAATACTTCAGTTACTGTGTCTGGTGTGTCATATTTGATCCTATTTACATCCAAATCAAATATTTTGGCATATTGTTTACTTAGTGTTGCTTCAGGATCATCAAAACGAACATCACCACCTTTACGTAACACATCACCTGCCATTTCACTTAACAAAACAGATTTTCCTGAACTATTTGGGCCGAATATTTCCATAAATATTCCACCTGGAACACCACCCCCCCGTATTCGTCCACCTGAAATATTTAAATCAAGCAAAGTTGAACCTGTTGAAATAACATAATCAAAATTACCTTCAAGTTCATCTTCATCCTTTATAGGTTTTTCAACATGTCTTTTCATTTGTTTACTTAATATTTCTGATCTTTTCATTATAATTGTTTTAAAATTACATCTATAATTTTAGCATCAACCCCTCGATGTTTCAATTCATTTTTAATTGTTTTTTTAAATTCAATCAATGTAATAAAAGGCTTTTCAACTTTATATTTTTTCCATTCTATACGAATTTTGTATAACAAATCAACCATTAGTTTTTTAGGTGTAAGATTATCCTCTTCCATGCAGGCATTGTACCAATCATTCATTAGTTCTTTTACAATAGATGATTTAGTAACACCTTTTGCCAAAGCAAATAATGAAAAGTAAGAATGCAATTCAACTGGGAATTGCACTCCTACCATCTTACTATTTACAATTTTGTCATTCTTACTTGTGATTTTTAGTATTGGCATACCTTTTTACTTTTTACTTCTTTGTTTGTCTTTTTCGTCAGCACATTCACTCCATATTTCACAATCGTCACAATCGTCAAATTTTTCTGAATCAGTACCAAATTTATGTCCATACGGGCATTTATTACTACTTTCTGAACGACTACCCCTTTTTATTGAATGTTTTTTTGAAACTTTAGGTGTTTCATCTTCCTCATCCTCCTTGTCATCTTCTTCTGGTTTTATCCCAGTTCCTTTACATATTGGACAAGTTTTACCCCGTGAATTTAAACCAGAACCTTGGCAAGCTACACAACGATCTTCCTCATCTACTTTTGCAGCGGCTCTTGTAAGTTTTATTTTTGGTTCCTCATCTTCATCCTCGTCTTCATCATTGTCATCGTCTTCATCCTCATCGTTGTTAACAACCTTTTTGGTTTGCTTTTTGGTAACCGTTCTTTTGGTTTGAGGTACATCCTCGTCATCATCCTCATCCTCATCGTCGTCTTCATCCTCTTTTACTACACGACTTTTACTTGTAACATGTTTTTTATTTCTTGGTGTTTCATCATAATCTTCGTCATCCTTCAAATCGTTGTCTTCGTCATCATCTTCCATTTCGAAATATGCTGCTTTTAGATCTTCATATGAAAGGGTAGAAGCTTTAATAATATCATCAAGATTTGGGGCTTCATCCAAAATGCTTTCGTCGTATGGTTTCCTCTTTTTAGAGGTAATAAAAACAACTTCTGGGAAAGGTTTTCCTTTCTTTCCAATAGTATCCCATTTGAAAGTGAGTTCTAACGTAAGACCTTCTTCAAGATCGGCGAACAGTAGAATATCAGGATTCTTTTCACACTTTTTGCTTAAACAATTTTGAAACAAAGATTCAGCCATATCCCATATGTAAACTGGTTCAGCTTCGTGTTTTTCCGAATCTAAAGGAATTGGAACATACAAATCACGATCTTTTGGATATAATTTGATCGCTTCTTCTCGCATATCCTTTGCAAACAATTGAGCTTGATGTTCACAAATAGGGCATTTTCCACCGATAGATTGACGGCAAACATAACTCTTGTTTTTTGCACCTATTCCCCTGTGAATTTTGTAAGGACGGCGATACCACCCTTCACCAACAACAGCCAAACCTTCATCTGGATGTTTCTTATCTTTTACTCTGTAAGAAACAAAATCCATTTTTACTGTTTCAACATCTTCATCAAATGTTAACAAAGATACTCCTTTTGGAAGTGCTAAAAGACGGCCACCAGATTTAGGTTTTTCCTTCATGCTGGCTTGCATTCTTTCTTTCAAATTACTTTTATTTTTCTTCATGTTTTAAAAAATTAAAATGTTATTCTTGATTTCTACGTCTTATTCTTTTCGCCATTTCGGCATTCATTTTATTAGTACGCTCTTTATCTTCGTCTCTTTTAGTTTTTTCCTTAGTGATATCACGTGGCATTTTAGGCCCTGCAAAATAACTTTGCCCATGCAGTTTTACTAAATTCTCAAGGGCGTCTTTGCGTTGGTCAAAAGCCTTAACAGCCCCTTTGGCGACATTGTTTTCAAATTTAGCATCCAAGTATTCCTCGTAAGCTTCTATATGCTGAGTATCCATCAGTATCGTACTTTTTACTGCGGCTTCAGTAATTTTTTCTATTTTGTACTTTTCAGGATTTTTTCTGATTTTAATATCAAGTTCAGCATCAACAAATTCGAGTTTTTCTTTAGCTTTTTCTTCTTCTCTTTGTGATTTCGATTGTATTCGAACATATTTCATCATTAATTGTGGCTGTTCAAGCCATTCCACATCCAAGCCTTGCTCGTCAATTTCAAGATCATTTTCATAGTTCATATTATTATGTTTTTATAATGTTATAACAAGCGAATGTAAGTCCAGGCCATCCCGTATTGTAAAACGGTTCGATCATTTGTTCCATGACCATACCTGCCGTTAAATTATCCTCCTTCAATAAAATTGAATTACAATAACCAAGTATTGCCCGTCTTATACTTTCCGGTTCCTCTTCTTGTAATCCATTTAATATAATTGAAATTTCCTTCCATCGAGCACCACGAATTAAAGCCCTACAAAGTTCTAATATTTGACTTTCTTTTATAGCCGTTTTCTTCGCGACATTCAAACGCTTTTCCTGTGATACGGTAAGTACTTGTTCCAATATATTTAAAGCGTTTCTCGGATGCCCCAATGAATCTTTTACTATTTGCTCGTATACTTCCTTTTCAAGTGTTTCATCCTCCTCACGTACAACTTTCCTGAGCAACCCTGTCATTTGTTTACTCGTTAAAGTTTTAACTTCGTATATTTGACAACGGCCACGTACTGTTGTTTTCAATTTTTGAGGTTCAGTAGTACAAAGAAAAAAGAAAACGTGCTTTGGTGGTTCCTCTAATATTTTCAATAAACCATCCTGGGCAATTGAGGTAAGTTCGTGGACTTCATCAATGATGAAACATCTACTTTTCCCCTCTAAAGGCATATATGAACTTTTTTCTCTTATTGTTCTAACCGTATCAATTCCACGAAATTGAGCAGAGTCGATTTCAACAATATCATTTCCATTGCAATCAAATTCCTTTGCTACTATGCGAGCAAGTGTTGTTTTTCCACAACCCGTCGGGCCTACAAAGAGAAATGTATGTGGCGGATTGGATTTGGACACCATGTTTCGAAGGCTTTCCACTACTTCATTATTGCCTTTTACTTGATCTAAATTAAGTGGCCTATATTTTGTTGCTATACTCATAAATAACTCTCCTCATTAAAAAATTCCTCTCGTATCTTCCCAATTATCGTCCCCCAAATCTTCAAAAGATTTTGCTGGAACTGGTTCAGATGTATTTTGCAAACACCATTCTAAACTCGTTAAAGCTACTTCTGAAAGTCTTATCTGCTCTTTCAATTCAATAATTTGATTGTTACATCTTGTTATGCGATCTATGTGTTCTGCAAGAAGTTTTCTTATTTCTAATTCTGTTTTCATATCAATTTAATTTAAATTCTTCAACTTTATCAACCCATGAACCATCTACTTGAAATAAATCGACACCAACTTCCAATGGAAGAATAATCCAGTTCCAATGCTCAAGTAAATCCTTAGTGGTTATTCTGTGTATTGTTTTTGCAACGAGTTCAAGTTCATTTGGATTAACATCAAGAATTAAAGAGTCATGAATCTGCCCAATAATTCTCGTGTCAAGCTTTGCAAGTTCATAAATAAATTTATCGGTTTGTATCAAAGACCACAACAAACAATGGAATGCAGCACCTTGCACTGGATAATTGCTCACGTCATTCTTTCTCATTACACCTGAACACCTAAAACCTGTTAATGTATCAATATAACCACGTTTTTGATATTCTTCGAAGTGTACCTCTTTCCAATCTCTGTATTGTGTATATCGTTGATTCCAAAATGAATTCTCTATTTTTTGAACATGCCTTAAAAACCCAGTTACTTTCGTACCCATTTCCGTTCTTACAATCTTACCATATTCTTTAATTCCTTTGGAAATTAAATGATCAGAAATATGATATTGTCTGAACGATTTTCCTATCTCATCAATTACGATTCCCTGACCATACGACCATTTGCCTTGTGGTAATTTACACCAGTTCATTGCTATGTTTTGAACACAATTCTTATAATAGTCACCATAGAATTGAGGAAACACAAAACCATTTTTTGCTGCCTGGCGTAAATTCTTATGCCCACTTTTTGTTACTTTATTTTGACTATTTAATTTTGTTTCTATAGCATCAATCATAAATATTTCAGTAGCCATATCAGCGTGCATATCACCATGAAGTATATCATTTATCAATTTCTCATCTTTGTTATAACATGCACTTATACGAACTTCCAATTGCCCAAAGTCAATTTCCATCAATTGATGACCTAAACGTGGAAATATAGCACGACGGCAAATTTTCATTTGTTCCTCGTCTCTTTTTGGTGTGTTCTGGAAATTTGGGCTATCACTACTTGAACGAAATGTTCTGACTGTGTGTAAGTTATAAAAAGGATGTATGAATCCATCTATCTGTTCATTATAAAACCCCTCTAAAACATCAATCGTTTTTTTTATTTTGCCTTTTTCTAAAAGAATATTCAGTTCGGGTATGTCCAGTTGTTTCAAAGCCTCTTCATCCGTTGCCCCTTTTTTATTCCCTCCAGCCTTTCCACCTTCAGTATATTTCACGGGTTCTATCCCCATCACGTTATACAGGTAATGACCAAGTTGTGTAGGAGAATTTATATTTACTTTCTTTCCCCTCATTGCTTTTTCCCATCCCTTGTAAAAATCAGTATCTTTGAATTTTTCTTCTAATCGTACAATTTTACGTTTAAGGTGTTCTTTTTTTCTAAATACGTAATCTACATCTACACGAAATCCCTGCATTTCTGCACGTGCAAGCGCGAGAACACCTTCGTGCATTAATGCATAAGCTTGATACGAATTTGGATGTAGTTCAATCATTTTTATAATTTTTATACATTATTGCCTCAGCTATGTGGATTCCTTTTATGTGTTCTTCACAATCTAATGTTGCTATTGTTCGCGAAATTTGTAGTATCCCATTAATATCTTTGAACGATAAATATAATTTTTCAAAGGCATTTTTTAATAAAGCTTTTGATTGATTATCTAAATTCATAGATAAAGGTTCTTTACCAAGCATAAAATTTTTTGCTTTTGCTATTCTTTCCTGAACTACAAAAGAATTTTCACACAAATCTGAAAAATATTTTTCAAAAGGTTCACGTTGCATTTCAACAACAATGTCATAATTATCACGTTTTTCTTGTTCATATTCTTGAATACATACTTCACTATCTATGTTGTGATATGCTTTTTGTAACATAGAAAATCCAAAACCTTTAACTGTTACTATTGCTATGGAATGATGTCCAACCACAGCAATTTCACATGCTCGTTTTATATTTTCCAATCCTTTTATCATTTTTAAATCAATTAAATCAATAAAAGGAACTGTTGATATTCTTTTCATTTTTTACCTCCTAATTTTGGTTCAAATAATTTACGTTGTAGTATAGATAAACGACTTTCAATTACTGCATCCCATCCACAATATTTCAAAAGTTTTTCCTTACCTCCTGGTAATTTTAAAAGTTCGTGGATACGATTTATGTTGTTTGCACTTGATTCATCTTTACATCTCAAATAAGGTGCTATTTCTGAATCATAATCAACAATACCAAATGTAACATAGTTTTGAAATTTCAATCCGGTTACACCTGAACGATTGTCTTGAATGTGTGTAGCCTGCATTGTATCCCATGCCCAAGGTTTTATTTCACACCGCAACAAAACTTTGGCCCATGTATGCTCATACTTCATGTTTTGAGCTACTTTTGCAATTTTTTCATTCTTTAGAAAATTCAAGAATGGACGAAGTTCACGACGTGTTTTAGGCATCATAAAAGCATAGGCATGATCTTCTGTATCCGCAATCGCTGCACATATTATTTCGTGACCTTTTGCATGTGGTTTCAATCCTGTAGTTTCAAAGTCTAAAACCGCCTGGTTCATTACGAAATATTTGGAACGTCCGAACTTAGGGTTATCGAATATGGATAAGTCCGTTATCGTTTCGATATTCGGTTCTTTCCATACCGGAAATGGTTTCTTTACGTATTCGAATGCTTGTTCTAAATCAAGCTTCCAAATGGTATCGATTTCAGGTTTGTCTTCCCGTATTACATATGATGGATGAAACGTAGGACAAATCCAAGTTTGAAAATCCTGATCAGGAATTGCCCAACCCCTCCATTTTGATATAATTCCAGACTTTTTGCTTGTCCCATTTTCATTTCCCCCCAGGTTTTTCTTCCATCGATACCCTATAATACTTGTCACGGCTGATTCACCTAAAAGTATTATCACCTTTGGTTTGTATTGTTTAATGGCTTTTAATACCATCATATCTCTGCAACAATCAATTTGATGTGATGTCGGTTTTGCATTTTTACCAACTTCATCTATTGGTCTACAATTAACAGCATTTATGTTTATGCAATCTTCAAAAAGATCGATACCAAGTTCTTTATAAATATTTTTTAGAACTCTTCCAGCTTTCCCTTGCCATTGTTTACTACGATCATCCTCTACTTCTCCAGGTGCTTCTCCTATATTCATAATTCCTTTCTTGAAATTTCCGAAAGGTTTCATTTTTGGAGTAGTAACTTCACGATACAAACCACAACTAAAACAGGAGTGTATCTTTCCTGTTGGGCGTGTTTTAGATTCCGTTTCTTTTCGTGTGAAAAAGCCTTGCATATTATTCGTTTTCCTGTTGTCTTTGTTTTTCGATCAATCTTTCATTTTCACGTTGCTTCCTATCAATTTCGGCAGCTATTAGGGCTCCTGCAATTGCCAATTGTTCAATTCGTGGTAGCAAGAAAAAAGAACTTAAATAATCTTTCCTCCATGTCGCATTTTTAGGCATGTTGTCATCATTAGAAAGAATACAATAATGAGCTAACATAAGCAATTGACCATCTTTATGTTTTTCGTCATGTTCCGGCGTGAAATTATGTTTTTCAATTTGCTCTTTTCTTTTGAGTGCAATCCATTCTAGTCCTGTCATACTTAAAAAGGTAAATCGTCAAAATCATTTTTTGCTTGTAAAATAGAAACGTAAGTCCAGTTGTCACCTGAAAACTTTATTTTATCCTTAGATATTGTACAAACCAAAGTTTCATCTAAAATATCTTTTAGAAGATTAGGTTTTATGTTAAATTTAAGAGATTCCCCTTCGTATCTAAATTTTATACTTTCTTCGAATCTTCCACTGTCTGATTTAGAAAAAACTGTAAATCTTTTTTCATTTATTGAAATATTTACATCATCAATTCCTATTTCACGTTTGCAAAAAACCATTGCACGTTCTAACATGTCACTTAATTTTTCAGGGAACGTGAACTCTTCCCCATGTACCTTTAAAAAAGGTGTTGTATCTGGATATATGTCTTTGTCAAGTATTCTACACGACATTACTACCTTATTTTTCATTTTGAAATGTACCCATCCTTTTGATTCTGCAATTGCATAAGGTTCCATTTTTAAAACAACGTTGACGCAAACAAGAGGAAGTATAAATGTTTTTATTTTAAGTTCAGTATCTAATGTATATTTAGAAATACGATATCTATCAGATGCTTCTACAAAACCTCCTTCGTTTACATGTACGGTATTCATCAACACGTCATCCTTTATTCTGGTTGCTGCTTTACTTACAAAATCCAAACCTTTCAAAAAGTTCTTTGGCAATGCAACCCATTCTCCTTTTTTACCCATGTCACCAAGCGGCAATATCACTTCGTTTTGAAATGTGAAAGCTGCTTTTGCACGTCCTGATTTAATGCCTAATTCATTTTCGTTTACTGAAAGTACAATTTCTTCGGTTTTCAATTTACCAAGTAAATTGTACATTTCTTCGGCTTTTACTGCACCTGTAATGTCCAAACCTTCAATAGGGTATGAAATACTCAAATCGTCGTTGTATGTAACAACACGATTTTTAATGAATGCAAATGATGTGGCTTGTTCTAGTTTTCCCTCTTTTGAAGCTAATCCTGGTTTAACAACCTCTAAAGCTTTTAGAAGATCATCTTTTTTTATAATCATTTATTTAAAATTTAAATTTGCAAAATTTCCAAAATACTTTTTTGCTGCTTCATCATATTTTTTAGCAGCATCTAATTCATTATTGAATCTTCCTAAGTTTATAACTTTTCTATGTACACATATTTGAGCTTTGAACTGATCATAATCAATATACACACCTAAATATTTTGATTTTCCTCTAGGTTTTACGTTGTGACAATTTTCCGAATTAGTACAATTTCTTAAATTACTTTTTTGATTATTTAAACCATTATGATCCTTATGATCAACATACAAATTTTTTGGGGTGTTCATTATTTCCCTGTGCATCAAAACAGTTTTTACTTTTCCATTTTTACAAATGGATCTTCTAGCATAATTTGTATATTTGGCTTTTAAAACTTTCCAATCAAATTGTATTAAATAATCATAATCATCGTTATCAACAATAACAACAAAATTTTGATTTAATTTTATTTTTTTCATATATTTTTTGCTATTTCACATTGTTTTGGATCGATATCAATTCCAATGGCATTATATCCGTAGAAGTTTGCTAAACGTAAAACCGAACCTCTGCCGCAGAAGGGATCAAGTATTGTATCAGTTTCTACATTTTTCTTAACAAAATCCAAACATACTTTTATTGCATTTTCCCCCATTGCGTTTTTATACATCATGTTTCCTCTATGTATAATATCTGGTGTGGGTTGACCGGCTTTTAACGTTTTGGAAAATGCTGTTAAAGTAGTATAGGTAGGCCGATACCTATCAATTGTTTCTGGTTCTTTTCTCAATATTATTTTTTCAAATACTTTGTTAAATTCGTAAGGTATAAATTGAGATGTAATTAAACTATTTTTATCAATTAATGTTCCTTTATATTTTCTATTTGTTTGATAGAAAAAAATAACCCCATTTTCATCAATAGAATTTCTTAATTTTTCGCAAGCTACAAACAACCACAGATGATACTTATAAATTTTGGTTTCGCCTATTTCTTCCATATCAGGCAAACTTGTAATTATAGCTTTGACGTTTTCGTAATTATTTAATAAATTCAAAGAATTACCACAAATAACCTTACGCGTCGTGGTGTTGGAAGATAATATGTTATTCATAGTTAAATATATTATTAATTTCCTTCGGGTTTCCTTTGTAAAACACCAAAACATTTTGATGCGCTTTGCCTAATTTACGGCTGGCATCGAATTGTCTTCCAGCACGAACTGGCAAACTACCAGTTGGTGTGATTAATATAGCGTCATTGTAGAAATTCATACCAGCAAGTTTAAATGCTTTTATAGTATCCCCTACAAAGTTATGATATATTCCTGTTTTTTTGTCTCTAAAATTACCTACAACAAAACAGGCGAAGCGGTTTTCTTTTAAACGACGCACGAAACGACGTATTATAATTGTATAACGGTCTATGAACGCATCATAATTCATATTACTTATATCAGCATCTAATTCTGAATACACTTCAAGATTTCCGTATGGTGGACATGAAAATAAAAAGTCTGATTGTGGGGCTTCTTTCACATATTCATATGAGTCACCGCAAATCCATACTGGTTCCTTGCCGTTACAAATCGACTTTCCCTGAAGCACATTTTCATCAACTTGTTCTTGTCGTAATTCTGAACCCCAGTATTTATATCCCATGAAGGTTGCAACGATTCCCCTGACGGATCCTCCAGCAAAAGGATCAATGACTTGTCCTTCGATTGGGCAAAACCAAGAATACATAAGTTCACAAAGTACAGGATCAAAAATGGAAGTGCCACTATTCTGCCACGCACTTTCACCACCATCCCATTTTTCAGTTGAAGTATTGATTGTTTTCCCTTTATGCAAAAGACCTTTTTCCCATTCCGTTTTGTTACCAATATTATAAGTGGTTGCTGCTTTTCTTTTATACTTTCCATGTTTATATACATTAAAGTCGTTCAATTGAGGATCACGAATAGTAAGATTTCCACCACGACCTACCTCACTTTTTATACCAAGTGATATCCATTGTCGTTTTCTAACATTCCATTCACCGTCGGTAGCCCTCAACACTGTAAAAGGAGGAAAGATAAAACGCCCCGGCAAACCTTTACCGGGGGTAATTTTATCTTTAAAATCAAAACCATTTTTAGGAAGTTTTGCCCTATTCATGTTTACTTTTTGAACTTGTAAATCTTACCATCTTTTTCTAAAACATCGAAAGCAACCAAAGCCTGCAAAGTGTATGAGTTTACATTTGTTGCTGTAGGATTGGAATTTCCCCCAGCTTCAACACACAAATCATCACTTTCTTTCATTATTTGCTCCATAGTAGCCCCTTTTTTACACAAGGAACGAATGGCATCAAAAACATATTTTTGACGTCCTTCTTTCCTCGAAGCTTTTTCTTTCGGTTCTTTTTTTGCTTTTTTCTGTTTTGTTTCTTTAACAGATTCTTTTTTGATACTGGCCTTTTCCTTTTTCTTTGGATCTACTTTTACCGTTACTTCATCATCACCATCATCATCATCGTCTGTATCCACATCAGCATCTTCTTCAGTTACTTCTGGCTGAATTATGGCAATCATTTCTTCACGAAGTTCGTCAATATCGGTAATTGCTTTGAGTTTTTTTGCACTTTTTTTGAAAACACCATTGTTAGCAACTATTTCTTTCAATGTTTTGATTTTCTTTGCATTTTGGATTTCTTCCAACATAACAAAAATATCATCGTTGTCTTCATCCTCATCATCATCCTCATCGTCTTCCGTATCTTCGTCTTCTTCTGGTTCAGGAAGAACTTTTTTCCTACCTTCTTTTTTACCAACTTCGTTAACGGTTTTCTTTTTAGGTTTGGTCAACTCTTCGATGATTTCTTTTGTTTCATCAGTAAATTCAATTTCAGCATCTTGAGGCCCCATTTGATCCGTAGCTTCTTTTATGAAGTCAGTAAGATAATCATCATCTGCTTTTTTTGGGATCGTTAATGAATCTACGCCATTGTCGTCTAAAAGATCGAGTTTTTCGATCAGTTCTTTTGCTGCCTTTAACAGCTCTTTGTTTGTAAAACCCATAATTTTTAAAATTAAATGTTAAATTTTTGAATTGAATTGTAAATATAATACCTGTTTTTTTAATTTGCAATATGTATTTAAAAAAATATTTAAAAAAATTATAAATCATTATATTAATATATTTTACTTTGAAAAGAATGTGTACTATTTTTTTGGTTTAATTGTTTTAAACGTACGTGTTTCCATGTCAGGCCAAAGATATAAACCATCATTAAATCCTTCATCATCTGGGAACAATGGAAGGTAAAATTCCCTATTCTTTTCTATTAATCTCGACCGCATAGCACGATGGAAATCTTTATTTCCTAACCACCAGGGTTTATATATACCCTCCCAATTTCGGTATTTGTCATCTACCTCCTGAAATAAAGGCAAGGTAGTATTTACCTTATGAACATCCTTAGAAACAAATAAAAAAAAATTATAATAAAGTTTTAAGCATTCTATATGCCCTTCCCACATTTTAACTGCTGGATGTTTTTCCCAGGGGACCTTATCTTTTGGACATTCTTCTAAATGAGATAATATTGAAATTATCTGTTTAGCTTCTACAACTTGTTTCCAGCACCGTTTCTTATCTAAAACTCTGGCACTATACAAAAAATCTGGGTAAGGTAGAAATGTTTGCATCACTTTTTATTTTTAATATTATTATATTGGTTCAAATCTTTTTACTACATCTTGTAAATGTTTTTCTTTATGTGGGCGTTCAATTTTATTTAAATGAATATCAGATTTATTAAGGATGTATTTGTAAAATACTTTTAATCCGTTTATAACTTGATTTTGTTGACTTATAGAACTATAATTAAAATTATATAAATAATTAACTAAATCTCGAGTAGTTAATTGATATGTTTCTTTATTTATTGATTTATAATATTTTAAAACATAAAATGAATATATCTGAATAGTTCTTTCAGAGTAATTTCTTTGCCTTAAAATATTTTCAAATTTTTTAAGAGTTGATTGTTCAAAAGTATTCATTTTACTTATGTTTATATAGTTCATTTAATATATAATAGTTAGCAACCATGTAATGAGCATCTACACAATGGGTGCATTGGTGGGTTATGGTAGCTGTTTAGTATGTAAGTTTTACCCCTCCATTTTTTATAAACAATCGTAATCAATTCAAGGTCATCTACAAAAAACAGCTTCTTTTTAAACTTCAACACTATTTTTTCAATCAACGTTAGCTTAGTGGTTTTCTGTAAAAAATGGTCAGAAAAAACACGGTTGCTAACATTTTGTAAAGCGAATTGCGCTTCAAATTCGGTACGTTCGTTCTCTTTTGTCATCTTAGTAATTATTTTAAAGTTTTGTATTTCAATTGTTGGCGCAACTACGCCTTACAAGTTGCCGTTATCGGCAACCTTAAAGACAGCGTTCGTACATATAAAGTGCCTGATTAATAAATGATAATTCCTGCTCCTTTTCTTGTTTGATTTTAGTTATTCTTTCAACCTCTGATTTTATAAAATTTTTAGAATGGTAAGCTCCACCACTCCTGAAAGTATTATCTTTTACGTGAATAAGAGCAAGTTTTGAAACAATATCCATCGCTTGGTCTTTTGATATTTTAGTTTTGCAAAGTCTTGTGTTTTTGCGTTTACCATTTACAACAAAAGTGTATTTTTCTTCTTTGTCATTAATCCAAGTGCTAATTGTGAACCTATCATTCCACTCTTTGCAAATCAAATCAACATTTACAATTGAGTTTCCTGTTTGCTGAAATTCTGTTATGTATTTACTCATTGTGTTTATATTTAAAGGTTAAAAATTCGATTGATAAAAGGCAGCCGATAACACGTAATATAAAAAATTGGCTATCAAGCTGCTGTGGTAAATTGAAAGCGACGGCAAAGCCAACTTTTCATATTACCAACGTTATGTACAAATAATTTTACTATAACCTTTGCCCTTATTTAAGGCATAAGGAATGTTTTTGCAACTGTGGTTGTTATCACAAACCAATTTTCCGCTATAATCACCATCTTCGTCTTTTACTACAATTATTTCATAATTCCACTCACTTCTTAATTTATCACCAACAAAAATTGGTTTGTTAGCATCATCGAAGTAACCCGTAAAATTATCAGCACATAACAGCGTATTAGCGTTATTGCTTCCGTTTTTCAATTTATCTTTTTTCATATCATCAAAATTTTTGTTTCAATTTTAAGCTAGTAGGCAACAACGCCAATACGCAATCCGTTAGCGGTAATTAAACCTTCCAGTAACATATTCAGCATATTCAGGAAGTTCAATTTTTTTATCAATCAACATAAAAATAATACTTGCAATTGGCATACTTATGTAATCTAAAATTTCCACATCATAATCCTCTTTAAACACATCAAATACCTTTCTTTTTTCATTTACAGATACCCCATCTAAATGCACACATATTTCATAAACATTGCAAGTATCAAGTGGGCAGTTATTTGGGATAATGCTAGTATCATTTAATTCAATTTTTAATTTAGAGCATATTGCCACATAACTAAAATCTTGCATTTCTTGAATTTCTTCGTTATATATTGGTGTGTTTATTTTTGTGCATTTATTATAAACACAACTTGCACACTGTTTAATTTTAACAACATATTGTTTATACATAATTAACTACCGCTAACACATAATATAAAATAGCTGGGTGTTATCGGACTTTTTAGCCAGCTTGCTACCTGTTAGTTTTGTGGCGTGGGATAGGTTAGTAGCTCCGAATCCCAGCCATTTCATATTACCATCGTTGTGCTTCATTTGCCTACGCACTCGGCACTTCTTCAATAACTGTTTTTAATAAGCTTAATCCAGTCCATCCATAACCTTTATTTCTCAACTCTTGTTTAGCCTGTTCAGCTTCTTCAATTAGTTTAGCAAGTAGGGTTAAACTTTCTTCATCGTTGTTACTTACAATTTCTTTTATCCTTTCTTTCCAGTATTCAGCTTTCATAATCTTAAAGTTTGTGTTGCCCTCCCGCAAAAACGAAAGCACAACAATAAATAAAAAACATTAAAACGATTTTTTATTAAAACCGTTAGTTGCCATTTTCGGTAACATACTCAATTCTGAATTTTTCTGTAACATCATCACAACTAACATTTCCACTTTGAACATCATTCCAGAAGAAAAACACTTTATATCCACTTACACAAATATATCCGTACATTCCATCTAATTTTGTATAAATCGGAGTTGTATATTTGTGATATTCTTCTTTTTGTAGTGCCATCAAATCAAATAAACGGCAACTAACAATAGATATACCCAAATGGGCGTGTTCGTCAAAATTTGAAACTATTTTCGGTTCTTTATTCATTGTACTAAATTTAAAAGTTATTACTATTTATCGCCCATCAGGGCATATCATCAACGTTAGCCACAATATTAAAGACCTTCTTCGCAGTTAAGTTGTTTACTAATTAAAACCGCTTCATGTCCGTAATATCCGTTGTGAGAATTATAGGCTACAAATTGTAGAAGTCCTTCACTTGTTTCTAAGTTCACAAACATTGCACCGCCACAATCCAAGTATTCAATTTCTTCAATCTTTTTGTTGTTTAAAGCAGTATCAGTAATTGAAATACCGAGTAAATCAGCTCCTATAAATTCTTTGGTCTCATCGTTTGTGATTATACAGCCAAAGTTTTCACAACAACATTGTCCATCTGAAATTCCAATTTGTATTGTCTGTTGGTCAGTTATTATTTGATAACCATCATAACCGCCCCAGCTTCTTTCTTTTGTTTTGAAGTTAGTTTCTTCAATTCTTAAAATCTTTTCCATAATATATTGTTTTTAAAATTATTACTAAAAAATACTGTGGCTAACACCGTGTATAAGCAATGGCACGGATAGTTTTGTGCTAATTTGAAAGTGTGTACAAGTGCCACTGCTCATACACGAAACGTTAGTAGCAAGCCTGTAAGTCGCTCTTATCAAAAGCTTGCCCGCCCGCAAATTTTTCATACTGTTCTGTTGGTGCTTCGTTTACAGTCCAGTTACCGCTCTTAATTAAGTGGTTAACCAACATCAATGCATTTTCTTCTGTAAGCTTATATGAGTTCCAAATCATATTGTCAACCCAGGGATTAAATGTTAATGCTGGAAATATTTTGTTTTCAACTTCAAATCCTATCTTGCCAGTATAGGTAACTGTATTAAATCTCGTGCCATCCATATCCATTATCTCAAGGTACATATCACCAATAATGCATTGATGAACCCTACCGCACGGGTTGCCGTTGTTATCGTTCTCATCAAATTCAATGCTATATTCACGGCCAGCTACTAACATCGCATCATACGGCATGGCCTTAGTTTGTGGGTTATTGTTACTTTCGTGTTTCATATCTAATGTTATTTACTGTTTGATAATTTCGTTCTTTGTATTCGGCCACGACCGCATATGCGTAGCCGTTAGCAGTTTTTGGTTTACCGACTGCATCAACTTGCAATATTACGCTTTTAGGGTCTTTAAAACCATCTGCATAAGGCACTATGAGTACACTTCCAATGCTAATATCTTCTATTGCAGGTTCGGTTATTACTACTAAATGAGAGTTTCCTCTACCATTCGTCAATCTTTTTACTTCAAATTCTTTTAATTCCATCGCTCAAAAACGTTTTATAACACGTGGTATAGTTAATTGCCGTATTAGTATAATTTTATTTGTATTTAATATGACTTTAATAATAGCTTGTGAGGCAAGGGATTCCACGTGTTAGATTTTGCAAAACATGTACTTGATTCTTCAGGCTAAATTTACCCTTTCGCAACATTATTTCATTGATGCGCATCACACCCAGTTCTTTTTCCCTGCCAGATGGATCTTGGTTCAATCCATACATTGCCGTTACATGTCCATACTTACGTTTGTCTTCTGAATAGTTGTCTAATGTTAAAAGATCATTGGAATATGATGCAGCATCTGTTTGCGTAGCCGTTATTATTAACGCATGTTTCTTTTGTGAAAGGCCACGGAGATCTTTCCAAACTTTATTTTGACGATGTCTTTCTTCCTTTTGTGAATCTTCTGTCAACAGATCTGCATAGTCTATTATAATTACATCAGAAATAAAACCTTCACGTTCCCAAATACCAAGAACATTTTCAATTTCTTTTACCGTAAGTGTTCCATTGGCATGTGTAGAAATGCGAAAGGATCGTTTAGACTGAACGAAAAATTCGTCGTATGCTTCTTTTGCTTCCTCTTCCGTTAATGGTGGGCCTACATCCGTTTTTCTTATCCACGGTGTGCCAAATTTACTCTTTTTAAACATTTCACAATTTGTACACGTTTTATATCCTTTTGCTGTTTTTCTTACGTCGATCAATTCCTGATATGCTATTGTTTTTCTTAACTTAATTGCTTCTTTTTCATTTTTTATTTTGTGATTAAATATACCACGATCACACGTTCGTTCTCTTTTGTCACAAAAGTCCGTTTGATTTAAAATACAATCAAGTGTGGGTTCGTATATTTTTCCTGAATTGTCTTCGTCTTCTGATTTATGAGTTAAATAATTGGCTATGCGCATTATCTGATCCTCATCATCCATGTCCCCTGCTTGAAACAATGCTACTTTCTTTTTATTTCTTCGGGCACGCATTGCAAATTCTAATAGCCAATAGGACTTTCCTCGTTTCTCAGGCCCCATCAATGCAACAAACGCCCCCCTGTATAGTTGTTTGTTCCAAAATTCACCTATTGCCCCCTCGAATGGAATCAAACATTTCTTGGTACGGTTAAAGGCACGATGTATAACGTCAAATATGCTTTCATGTGAAAGGTCTATCCACGGATTGGACTCTTCGGCTAATTTCATGTAAGAATTAGCTTCTTTTTCAGCTTCCGTTACATTTCCCTTTTCTAAAAGCGACATTAACTTTTCTATGTGCGTTTGAAGGTTTCGCCTACCAAAGTATTTTCGTGCAACGTCAACAAGATAATCCACATTGATGCCCCCATCTTCCACGAACTCCTCTGACAAACCTGGAAGCAAAACATCTTCGAACAATTCACAAACATCCTCGGGCAGCCCTTTTTTCTTTTTGGAAAAATATATTGTTTCTATTTCTTTTTTTGGGGCTTCATTGTATTTATCATAGTATTCTATGCACCACATTGCAATCCGTTTTGCTTCCGGCGTTTCAATCAGACGAATAGACCAAAAGTTCTTTATTCGTTGGATAAATTCGGTAGACATTACAAGACCTATAATGATCTTTCTTTCTTCAAAATCTTCATTCATATCTATCTTCTATTTCTTTCATTATACTCATGTATTTTTCTGAACTTTTCTGGAATTTCGATATCTTCATCATAACTTGATACAAATGATTTTTCTTTTCTTTCATCACGTTTAGAATATGATACCAATTCATTTGGATCATCTATCCAACGTGTCTGATGCAACCATGTTGCTGCTAATGGTATGTATTGTTCCTCCTGCCATTGTTCACTTTTAATTTGAGCTTTTATTGCATCTTTTATTTCCGTCCATTTTGGACGAATACTTTCTTTAGTTTTTTGGGTACATAGTTCGATCCATTTTTTTTTGGCTTTTCCTTTAGGCCCTTTTCTTGGATAAAGTTTCCAAAAGTCCTCAAACATTTCTTGGGTAATAAATCCATTCGAAAACGAAGATGAAGCATTTCTTCTCTTTATTTTAAAAGCATTTATCTTATTTTCTGTATTCAAGCATTTCAGTTCATGCTCTACCGTAGTACGGTTTTCACCGTAGTACGGTGAATCCGAGGTACGCTGGGTATCAATACGATAAAAAACTCGAATATACCTTTTTCCAAATGACCCATCTTCTTTCTTGCCTTGTAAGTCTTCAATGAGCCATAATTCTTTTAATTTTCTTTTCGTTTTCCTCACTCTTTCTTCTGTCCACTTCATTCCTTTTGCTGCAAAAGATGTAGTAGCCCAAATTTGAGTTGTTTGTTGCTTTTTAGTCATTCCATAATAGAAAGTATATAGAGCTAACAAATCCTCATGTTTTTCTTCTTTTCTTAGGCTATCAACCAATTGGTTAGATATTACCATTGGTTCGTCATAAGGATTGGCTAAAAGTACGTGTTTTTCTTGTTTAGTATCTTTCATGTTCGGTAGGATTAAAAAACCTGATAGCTTTCGGGGGTGGTCGTTCCTTTACTTGCTATCAGGTTATGTTTAACATAAACATTATATCATTTGTTGCGACCACTCAACAAGAGTTTTTTATTTAATGTTGTGTAAACATAACAAATTATTTATTGAAAAGCAAATATCTTTTTTTATTTGTTAATTTACAATAATTTATTTGTTTTTTTCAACCCTAGTTCTATTTCAAATTTTGCACGGTCATCAGGATGGCAGAAGCAAATAAGTTCTTCTGTACTTTTAAGACAGAGAAATTTACAAGTTAAAAACTTATTATGAGCCATTGCATTTCTAATCATTCTGGTTCTTATCCCATCTGATTTTACTGACGATGTTGGACGAGCATTTCTTATCATATCTTCTTTCATAAATTAAATTTAATAATATTGTTGTTAATTTTTATCAGACTTCAAAAATATAGTTGTCTTAATATTTCATTTACGTCGTATTATTTTAAAAATATTCCAAACTTAGCAATCATTGTTATATGTGCAAGACAGCCATTATCGAGCGTATTTGCTCAGTTGATAAATCTTCCAATTTGTAATCTCTGATTTTTGAAATTGAAACTTGTTTATAAAGTTTTTCTTTCAATTCATATGTTTCTAATTGGTAATGTTTTGTATTCCATTTTCCAGTATCTCCAGCTGGATTTATCCATGAATCTTTCGAATATTCACGTTTGAATTTTACTCCTTTGTCACAAATAGCAAGTGTTTTTGTTACTCTTTCAACCGTAAATACACCTGATATTTTGTTGTAATTTTCTTGATAAATTCTGTCACCTACTTGTAATTCCATATTATTGTATTTTAATTAGTTAATAAAAAACCGAACGGTTACTTGGCCATTTGTGCTGCTAATTAACTTTGTATCGAAGGATTACATCATGCTTTTAAGATATTGTGATGGGGTCATGCCAGAAGCCCTAACCCTGTTAATTATTGTATTCATATCACGTTTACAACAACTTGCTAATTTCTTCACTTGATAATCCAATACCATCTTCTCCATAATTTTTAGTTGATATTTTAAGTAATTCTTGGTTACCCTCGCTCAATTTAAACATAGAATATCCATATATTTTTTCAATTTCGGTTATAATACAAATTGGACAAAGTAATCCACCTTCATTATTTTTTGAAGGGGTAATTTTACGCCAAATTTCATCTGGTATTATCAAATCCAATTTGTATTTATGCCCACATTTTTGACATTTACAACAATCACAAACTAACTGTTCACTTTTCCATGCAGCATATGCCGTAGTAAATAATTTTACTACAAACTTTTTAAATTCATCAATTTTCTGCTCCATTGCTTTGATATTTAAAGTTTAAAATTCGATTAATAAAAGATATGGCATCCACTATAATAAATTTGCCCAGTCAATAGTCAATAGTCAAAAACGTTATAACTACTTTCATTTCCATAATCTTCCCCAATAGGATTTTTAAATCCATATTTTATTGCAGTTGCCTTAAATATTGGAAGTCCGTACATTGGATATTCATCAAATTCTTCCAATCCTTCTTCTAAAATCCAATTCCACATTTGAACTACACTCGCCATTAATCCAGCCGAAATACCTCTTTGATCAAGAGCTTTTTCAAACCCAAAAGCAACATCTTTTTTTAATTGGATTAAAATGTTTTCTTTTGTAAATTCAATGTGTTTATGTTTTCCAACATAATCATCTTTTAGTTTTAATCCAAAATCTTTAAGTTCTACTTCTGGAATAAATTGCATTAATCTTGACAAATCTCTACCATCAATAGTTTGTGATTTGTACATTTCTTTTACTTGCTGTAATGTTTTCATTATTTATTTAGTTTTTAATTAATATTCTATTAAATTTTAAAGACAATTAGCCAAAATATTTATTTTAATCGGTAAACATTGTTTAATTAATTATTTACTATTTTGTTGAACATTTCTTTTGAAGAGTATCTTTTTGTTTATATCTACAAAAACAAATTCTTTAGTTTCAACATATGCATGTTCTCTATATCCTTTTACCCAAACCCCTTTCTCACTATTTGGTGTTATTCCAGGAGCTGCTATTATAACGTGTACGGAATTGAGTGTTAAATTTTGATATATTCCATTCGTTATTAACGGGTTTACCATTTTTATTTTTCGCCCTACATACTTATCTTTTCTTAACATAGCGTTTAATTTTAAAGTCGACTGACAATGGTTTTGGGGGGTCGAAACCTTTCGGCAATTTCATAGATAATTCTGAATCAATGAACATTTTTTTTATTCTTTCTTCGGTTTCTTCATTCGTGAGGAAATTTAGAGTAATTTCTACTTTTTTCATAATCTATTTAGCTTTAGTTATGATAATTGCTTTTTTTAAACAAATTATCCTTCGCTTCTTTTCACCAACTAGAAACCAAAGCCCAACAGGATGTTTTGTTCTTTGCGCATAAAGTTCTGGTAAGTTACTTAAAGGAATGCCATGTGATAAAAAATAAAGACAAAACCCCCTTTTTGTTTTAATATCTATCTTTGGGAATAATTTTAATAATTTTATTCTTTCTAAAAACAAAGATAGTCTATAATCAAACAAAGCTTTTTTGTATAATTTTAATCTATCTTTTCTTTGTATATTGTTTGTGCTCATAATTAAAATTAAATTGTTTTCCCCTGAAAGACGGAGCGTCTATTTAAATGATATTGAATGGTACGTTGTCGTGAATTTTTTTACATATTTAGGAACATTATACGGAACTCCACGATAATTGATTCCTATTTTATTTTCCCATCCAATATGCGTTCCACAATTCCATTTAGCAGCTATTTGTGTTATTGTAAAACCTTTTTCAACCCAATCTGTTATTACTGCATTCATTACTAATTCTTGGTTTTCAGGATTACAAACCAGTATTTTATTGAAATAAAGTAAACTCAATCCTTTCCAAGTATTTGGAAGTATTTGATATTTTCCGTATTCCCCCGATGCCCCTTTTGCTGAATATTTTCCTCTACTTTCTATAAAGGAAAAAGTAAGGATAATTTTTTTTATGTGTTTTTGTTTTTCAATTTCTTTTTGATGTCTTTTATATACCTCTATTGTTTCAGTTTTTGGTCTCATGTTTGTTGGTGAAAAAGCACTCAAACACAACCACATTAATGGTAGAGACAATAAAATTTTTTTCATGACTTTAAATTTTAATTAGACATTTGTTTTTCTACATAAGGTACAAGTTAATAAATTTTTTTTATTTTAAAATTTGTTTTACTATATAGTCAGCTTCACTTTGAGGCAACTTTGCCGGATCATCTTTTATTCGTATACGAAAAGCATCTACACGGGCAAAACGTAATTTTGATATTAATAATTGAGCTTGTTCCTCTGCTTTTTGTTCATTGCTTGTATTACTCGGCCCATCAAACATTACAGCTACACGTTTAAAATGCTTTGCTATTTGATGGACTTGTTTTGTGGTAAAAGCGATTCCACTCGTTGCGAATGCGTTTACGCCCATTCGCCAAACGTCCGTTGTTCCTTCTACACAAATCCCCGTAGTTGTCCATTTGTCCTGTCTACCATAGAGAATATCCTTGTGGGGAATTATTTCACGGCTTTTTGGACAGGCTTGATACTTGTGCATAGCATGCCCAGTTATATCCCTTGCATCAAATGAAACTTGCCCCCCATTCCAAATATAAGGAATAATGATTCGAAAGCGATAATCAATAAGTTTATCTGAACTTTCTTTCAATAGAGAAACAGGGCCTGTTCCTACTAGGAACCACTCACGCTCTAATTTTTCAGCGTCAAATCCTCTGCTTTCCAGATATTTTTTGTGTATGTTTCGTAATGGTTCTGTATTAGATGGGAGTTTATGTGGCTTTGTGCCGAATTTTGCACATATTTTATATTTTGTAGTACTTGTTTCCCCACCATATTGCTTAATGATTTCGTTCGCTTGTATATAATTCACATTAAGTATTAGCGAAATAGTTTCGTTTATGGGATGAAACCCACAAGCCCAACAATGGAAGTGAGGATTTTGTACTTCAAAACCAAGATGCGGGCCTTCGCTGGTTTTATCTGAGCAAAAAGGGCATTCAACGTTTATCCAACCATGACGACAATACTTCCAGCCTTCTGTATAGTATGGAACCCCAAAATCTTCACATAATTGTACAAAGTCCATAATTAATCATTTTCAATTAAAGTTCCAATGATATTTTTGTATTGATTTACAAATACACCATTGAATTGTTCATCAATAAGTATCAGAGATTCATTACCATCAAACCAATAATCAACTCCTATTTTCCATATTTTATTTGAGTACCAGTGAACAGAAGTTATTTTACAAATTAGTTCATCTGAATTACTTTTTAAAAGTAATTTTACTTTCGGTTGTTTCATTTTTAATCATTTTCAATTCCACGTATATTCATTTTTAAATCACCTTCGGATGTAACTCCACTATTAATTTTGATTGTGGTATAATCAGGTTTTTTGGCCTCTGAAATTAGTTTTCTCAATTCAATCAGTTTTCTTTTGTCTTCTACCGTTGTAGCGGTAAACGTAATTTCACCTTCAAGCTCTATTTTTATAACTTGAGCTTCTTGTTGTTTGTCAATTGATTCTCTATTTTTATGCATATTTATAGTTTTTTAATCATTCCACGCCACTTAAGCCTTATTTAAGGAGGTTTACTCCAACAATTTTGCCCATGTTCACCAAAAATTGATCCTATTGCCAGGTTCTTTTAAATTGCATAATTCTTTTATTTCACCTTTTTTAAATTTAGCAAGTCTTTTTTGTGCATTCTTTAAATTCAATGCTTCAAAATAAATATTCCTACTATCAACATAAGCTTTCTCATACCCAGTATCAATAGCAGTTAACTTCCCGTTTTCATCTGGTACAATTTGCAAAGTGTCTTTAGTGAGTACATGCACTTCTTTTAATTCGTTTTTTATAGAATTATATGAATACAATTTAAGTCCTTTACGCCTCATGTAAGTACCTATAAGTTTATATTCATGCTTTTCACGCTCTACCATTTCCATTTCTGGTTTTTTGGTTGCTTTTTCTAATACTGTATTATTTAAAATATCCATTGCTTAAATTGTGTTAAAATGTTAATTTTCTGTTTTATATCAAGTTTATTTTAAAAATTTAATATTTGTTTTTTTCAAACCAAAACTTTCCTGAGAATGGTTTATCTGCTGTTATATCGAAAAGCCTTGCGATTTCTAACATATACGCCTTTCGTTTTATTGATTTTTCGACCTTTGGATTTTTAGGCAGTTTAGAAAGTCTAATATGAAAGTACATCATAAAATTTCTAAACAACTCCAAATCCATTGAGTGTTTATAATGGTTTATGATTCTTTGTGTTGGAAGCATGTTTTGCAAATTATGATTTTCTTCAAACATTGCTGAATTGTTTAACTGCCAATTCCTTTTAATCGGTTTTATGTGATCAACCTGCCAATCTGCAAGCAAATCTGTGCCCGTATAGGCACATTTACCATTAAACATATTTTTGACTATTTCCCTATTTTTCTTTGATATGTACATAATACAAAACCCCCATTAATTTGTTAGTATTAATTCACCCGCTTGATACTTGTTGCCGATTCAGGAATAAAAAAAGCCTCAAAGTTTTTTCCTTCACAACAAACAGGTTTATTAATTGTAGTTTGCGCATCATCTTCTATTTTTTGAAGTTGATATGCTTTCTTAAAAGAATCGTTTGCAAATCCGATCGCCTTGCAATTCCCTTTTATTTCGACATTTAGGTTATCAATATATTGTCCTTGTGTTTTTCCACATGAACAAATTTTAAGTTTTCTATTTAAAGAGAAAATATCCCCACATTCTAAACATATTAAAAGTTTCATTTTGCATATATTTTCATCAATTCGGTTAATAAACTTTCGTTTTCCGTTTCTTTTCCATCAACAACACCGTCAGCTATTTTTCTTTTTTTGTCGATTATTTCAGCAATTTTTTCCTCTACTGTGTTCTCAGCCAGTCCATAATAGATGTTGACCCCTCGTGTCGTTCCTATTCTATAAACACGATCTTCAACTTGATCCATTTGTGATGGTGTATACCCAAGTTCAGTGATAAGCATATTTGATGCTGCCGTCAACGTTATACCAACTCCTCCCGCTTTCAAATTTAGAAAGATTAATTTGTATGTAGGATTGTTCTGAAAAAGTTCTTTGTTTTTTTCTTTTTGTATCGCACTTATTGAACCGTCTATTTTTAATGAGACATCTGGAAATTTTTTTATTAATTCATCTATGACAAATTTATGAGTTGCTACAACGACAAGTTTATGATCCGTTTCCAAATAATCTTCAATCCAATTAATTATCGCTGGTAATTTTCCTTTTACAGCAACTTGTTTGAGACCTTCTATTTCAGCGAGTGCTTTTGCATTGGATGCCCTTTTTGCGGCGGCAGCTCCTCTTTGTTCCTTTACAAAACGAATAAAATCATGTTCAGCTGTTTGATATTCCGTTTTGTTTGAAAGTTCCATAGGTAAAAACGATCTTATTTTTGGGGGAAGATCAGGTAATACCTCAGTTTTTAAACGACGAAGCATTACGGAATCCGTCAACAGTTTATGAAGTTTACCAATATTTTCTTTTTTCGCCCCCTGTACTTTCCATCCATAATTAAGCACCGGTTCACAATATTCCCAAGCAAACGACCAATAGTCGTTTAACAAAGAAGGGTTAATCATGCTTATTGCATTGTATAATTCGCCTGGATGGTTTTCAACGGGTGTGCCAGTTAATGCCATGAAAGTTGGAATGCTTTTTTTGATCTGTCTAATTGACTTAGTTCGAATAGCTTGAGGATTTTTTATTGCCTGGGCTTCATCCGCCACCATTATTGCAAAACCATATGCCTTTATTTTCTTTACCCAATATTGTAAAATGTCGTAGTTGACAATAACAATATCACCCGTAATTTTATGGGGTGTTTCCCCTTCCAATACTTGAACCTTTGGAACGGGTGACATCCATTTTATGATTTCTTTTTTCCAATTAAGTTTTATCGTTGCGGGGCATACAATGAGCGCAGGTAGTTTTTCCTTTTTTCGTAGTTGTAAGTATGCAATAGTTTGCACGGTTTTCCCCAGACCCATATCATCAGCGTTTAATATTGCCCCGTTATGATCATCAGCAAATTTTACACCAATCATTTGAAAAGGCAATAGTTCCCCACGAAGCCCTGGAATGTCAATTTTTATGTGTCCTGCTTCCAATGCATTCTGCTGTCGCACATATTCTTTTAACTTTTCGTCAATCATAAAACCCCAACCAGCAAGAGTTTTTATATTTGATAAATTTAGTGGAATCGACCAGCAATGTTGTTTTTTATGGTAATTATGATTTGGCAGAGAGTTTATTAAATGAACATCTTCGTGGTTGAATGGGAATTTAATTTTGATAACTCTATCATCCCTCATGTTTCTTGCCAAAGATGCTGTACGTAATATTTTTTTAGGATATACTTTATGTTCTGTCATTTTTTTCGTACATTTTTGGTTTTCTTTTAATGTTTATTTTCGAACGTTTAGTCTCTTCTACTATTTTTTCGAAAATATGTTTATACTTTTCCTTTTTACGATTTAGAATTGCATAAAATTCTTTGTTGTCTTTTATCAAAAAAGGACGGTCACGAATTGGGGTATCCTTTGGGAAGAGTGATCGTACTAATTCTTCCCGTAGTATAGTCACATGTCCGTTATAATGCTCGATAAATGATACGTGATCATTTTCAAGTACTGCCTCAATTGTACATTTGGCGAATGTGTTTTTCCATACATAAAACTCATTTCTCTTTGCTACTGCTAATATTATCATCTTCTTGTAGTATTTTACCAAGTTCCGTTATAAATCCTCGATAACAATTAATTTCGATCGACATTCGATCCTTTGCTTGTTCTGTAACATCACCGTTTGAAATTAAACTGATATAATCATCAATTTTTTCTTCATAGTAATGTTTACTCATTTTTACTTTTTCTTCCATATTTTTTTAATTAATGGTGTGCGCTTTAGTTTTTCATTCTTCTCTATATTTTTTTACTTTTTCAATAAATTTAAAATATTGCTTTGCATACTCATTATTTCTATGCGTATTAATTACTCTTTGTTTAAATTCTTCAACATTTCCTTCAAAACAGTCACAAACGACTAATTCTCTTTCTTTTGTCCAGTAAATTGTCGTTTGAGAATTTCTACTTCCAATTTTTGAGGAAGTTATTTGTTCTGGGTTTTCTTTAAAATCACTGCAATTTCTGCAATTCCTGCAATAACTGCAATAACTGCAATTCCTGCAATAACTGCAATCACTGCAATCACTGCAATCACTGCAATTCCTGCAATCACTGCAATCACTGCAATAACTGCAATTCCTGCAATAACTGCAATCACTGCAATAACTGCAATCACTGCAATTCCTGCAATAACTGCAATCACTGCAATTCCTGCAATAACTGCAATCACTGCAATAACTGCAATTAACTAATGAATCACTATATTTTTGTGCATGATCTTCTGTACACAGATTACAATCCCATCTGTTATTGTTATCGTCAACCCAATTGTTATTTATTTTTTTCATAATATGATTAATTAAATTAATATATGAGTAAGAAAACCCGTTAACTTTTAAATTAACGGGCCCATTAATACTTTACGATTTTTTGATACGTTTTGATGTGTAGTAGGAAGATATTCCTATACAATAAAGAAGTAAGAAAAGAAGTGTTAAGCTCATTATTTTTCAATTTTAGTTAGTAAATTGTTATTGTACTTATTCATAAGTATTGTATTACGAATCCCTTTTTTGATTAGGTTTTCTTTGGTAGGATCTACTTCTTTCTTTCGTGGAAAGAAGAAATGTAAGCGGGAACGCTGTAAAAACTTTTCAAACTGTTTTCCTGTAATCCCTTCGGGGATGTAGAAATTTACTTTTTTATGTTCTTTCATACCTTTTTGAATTAAAAGTTTAATACCTATTTGTTTTTACAATTTAAATTTGATAAAAACGACAATTGATTTAAATTCAACGTATACAAAAATTGTATTTTTGAACATTTGTTCAATCGGTGTGTTTTTACAATACATTCGATCAATTTTCTTTTTATTTGTTTCATGGCTTTTTGTTTTTCAAGTTATACCACAAAAACCCCTTATCGTTTTAAGATAAGGGGCAAAACCCGCCTAAAACTTAGCGGGTAAAAAGCGGGCTTAAAATTTTTCACCACAACTTAAACATACGCCATACCAAAAAAATCTGTTCATGCCATTTTTTTCTTGGTATTCAGCCCATATTTGTTGCTGTTTTTTGCTCATTTTAGGCACAAATTCGTAACAAGCAGTTTCGCCGCAAGAACATTTAATGCTATTTGGCGCGTAGTAGCTTTTGTATTCTGAAAGCCTTATAGAAGACGGTTTACAGTTAAATATGCTTGCGTAGTCGTATTTAGCTGCACTGCGGGCGTTTTTTTCTGAGATGTAAATTGATATTTTCATTTTTGTTAAGTTTTTGGTTTATACCACTAAAAGCCGATATCCTTTCGAATATCGGCTAAACTAACTAACTAACAAACCCACTTTTGACAACTTTATCTTTTTTTAAAAGACAGATTACGAGTGGCGTAACAAATGGAAATAAATCCAATTGCAAAGAAAATAATAAATGTTATCATGCTTTTTTGTTTTTGGTGATTAATTTTTCAATATGAAACATAGCTTCTTTCAATGAAAAACACAAGGTGCAATCTGGATTATAATGTATAGCATCTTTTACAACAGTTACACCGTATAGCTCTTTATTATCAAATCCCGTTCCTTCACTAAGTTCGATCGCATATTTTTCATCGCCGTAAAATCCAATTATATGTGGGGTAATAAAATTACTCCCTTTTACTGTTTTTTTAAAAACAAGTTCAGCATTTTTGTTTGTTTTCATTTTGTTAAGTTTTATGTTAATTTTCGAATATTACTGCTTCGGCATAATTTTGATAACCTCCCCCTTTTGCATATCCTATTTGTAATCTAAGTTCCGATTTCAGATAGTGTATATGCCCTGTTCCTCCTTTTCCGACTGGGCAATATCTAACATTGAAACCTTTTTTAGTGAGTTCTGAAACTCTTTTTTTTACAAGTCTGTGTTTTGCTATAATTTTGCGGACTTGATTTTCTTTTTGTTTAGTTAATCTCATTTTCTAAAATTAAATGGTTTGTACCACAAAAACCCGATAGCCCATTCGACTATCGGGTGCTTTTTTGTTGTTTTCATACGTGAGAAATTAAGGAAACGTTTTTTACTTCAAAAGGTACTTACCGTTTACAACCGTTAAAACGTCAAAAGCGACAAGGGCTTGGATTGAATAACGATTGATGTTCGTTGCGGTTTCATTTGAATTTCCACCTTTAGAAACGTGAATTTCGTTAGCGCGATCCATTACTTGACGAATCGTTGCCCCTTCTTTGGTGCAAAGTTCCCTGATTGCTTCAAAAACGGAATCTCCACGGTGGATCGTTTCTTTTTTTTCTTTCTTTTCCTTTTTTTCGGCACGTTCTTTTTTAGCCGTTGAAGCTTTTGCAAGAATTGAATCTTTTTCAAGAATTTCGAGAGTTTCTTCTTCAGTTGCGGCAAATTCTTCGGCGACGAAAGGTGCTGTTTTTACGTTGTTCTCAATTTTTGAACTTTTTTGATCTTTTAAATTTTTTGTTTTCATGGTGTTAAAAATTAAATGGTTTCTACGGCCAAAACCCCTTATCGTTTTAAGATAAGGGGCAAAGTTTTATGTTAATTTTCTCTAAAGCGATATTCTCGCACCAACCCCGGTTCATTGCTCATATCATTGTTTTTCGAATGGTACGGGTTTCTGTTTGAACACCCTATACATTTTCCAGGGGAAACATTCAAAATCCATTGGTGTAAATCTTTCGCTTCTTTTCTATTTAATCCAGTAAAATCACCATCGATTAAAGCATGTTGGTAAAAAAATGGTAAAACATATGTGTTTATCGTTTTCATAATTAAAAGTTTTGGTTTCTACTGCCAAAACCCCGCTGAACTAATCCAGCGGGGCAAACCAAACCTAAATTAAGAAAAAATGAAAAACTGTACTAATTTTTTATAGTAAGTTCGTATTGATGCCCGGCCAGGGCGTACTCGAGTGCATTGATAGCGGGGGTTAACCTTTCACCATTCAGATTTAAATGGAATGTGTGATTTGATATTTTTTCACATTGGAAAATGTTCAACAAGTTACTATTTTCCGATTTGTATAAAAAGATTGAGATTTTCATAATTTTTAAATTTAATTGGTTTTTACCGGCAAAACCCCGTGCCCTTTCGAACACGAGGCAAAACCAACTAAACTAAACAACTATGAAAAACTAACTTTTAGTTACAATTTTTTCAAGGAGTTCGTTTCTTTCTTTTTCTATTTTTTCACGTAGAAGGGGAAAATCCCTGAATTTTTCCAAATTCTTGTTTAATTCAAAAATTTTTTTTCGAATTGCATAGTTTTTTATTGTTTTCATAAAAAAGTTTTTGGTTTAAAATTATTGTGAGGATGTTCCACGTGGAACATAATGTATTGTTTTTGTGTATATTATACAATTTTGTACACCAATTCCAGGCCAAAATTTGAACCCTTTTTTGTAAAAGGAATTTTTCGGGCAAACTTTTTTACATGTTTTTGGTAAAAACCCGCTAGCAAATAAATACTAGCCGGAAAACCAAACTATGAAAAACACTATTTTTTTACATGAAAGCATAATTATTCCAATAAAATAAGCAAAATCCATTTTGGGTATGGTAAATTCACTTATTTTTTTAAAACGCATACTTGGGCAAAGCTATTTTAAACGTAAAATCGCAAAGCATTTACGGCAAAAACGGAACGTTTTCTACCACGAAAACCCGCTAGCGAATGAACACTAGCGGGCACAAAGGTTGCTTTTTATAAAAGCAAAATTACAACGTATATATTTTTTCAAGAATACTTTGAATTTTTTGGTTTTTCAAATTTGAATTTTTTTCGCTACTTCTTTCTTCAATTAATGCCGCACGTATGTATTTTGCGTGAACATTTTTTTCAAGAATGCTTTCGAAAGAATAATTAAAGGGGGTGTTGTTCATGTGTTTATTGAAAACCGCACATATTAATTGTTTTTCGCTTTTTGAAAAGTTTATTGTTTTCATAATTTTTAAATTTAATTTGGTTTAAACGAAACGCAATGCGTAGTACGGTTTTCACGTACTTTTTAAAACTTAGCACCAAATCAAAAGAAAGTAGGAAAACACTAACCAAAAAAATACGGTTCAAAATGTTTTCCTACTTTTCAAAAATTCATTCCTATTTGGAAAATTAGCTTTTTTCTACTTTATGAACCTAAAAAAGCAAAGGGCACACTATTGTACGTTAGCCACGTTGGTAGGTACTTTAAACGGCGAACCCACTTACCCGGGTGTTACACTAACTACTTAGAATTGGTGAAAATTTCAATACGGTAAAACCGTACACTTTGTATAACATTCTAAGTACTTCAAAAAACATATGTAAATATACAACCGAAATGTACTATTTCCAAATATATGAGTGGCTACAACCTAATAACCACGTGCCTTGCACGTATGCTTACATGCTTAGTTGCACTAAGGCTACATAAAACAACAAAACGTTAAATAAAGCCCCATACATTACAATATTAAATAAAAAATTAAATAATTAATTAAATTAAAATAATTAAAATATAGGCTTAAAAACAACATAAATATTCTCTACTAAAAAATAAAAAGAAAGTAGGGGGCATAACAATACATATATATGTAAGTAGTAAGTGCAATTAATAGTAAAGGTAGAAAAGGGGAAAGGAAAGTAAGAAAGAAAAATGAGAATGAATAAAAAAGAGAAGGGAAAGGGCCGTGCCCACGTGAGAATTTCCTAGCTTTACGCACACATGCACGTGAGGCCAATAGGCATAAGGCCTCCGAAATTCCAAATATTCAAAATGGCCTAAATTGAAATGGAAGAATGCGGGTTGTGTGTATTCGAAAAAAAGAACCGGCGAACCATTAAACAAACTATTGTGCGAAGTAGAAAGAAAAAGAAAAGAACCAACACGGGGCGAAGGCCACTACGGGCAAATAGAGAAGGGGGGGTATGGCGTTCGGCGGGTTGGCTTTGAATTTTGGGGTGAGGGCCTCTTCTCAAATAATCAGAAAAATTTATGAAAAAAACCAATTAAAAAAAATTTTCTCAAAAAATTTTCCGAAAAAATAGAAATGAAAAAATATAATAATGTTTTATACTGGGAAAAGAAGGTTTTGGCAATCTTCCTCATTTAGTGTTTACGGGCTACAGGGGTTAGTTTTTTATTTTGGGTTAATTTTTTAAAAACATTAAAATTTAGTAGAGATCTAATAAAAGTAAAAAATGGGGTCTCACTCCCATCGATACTATATGAGAATAGGATTAGAGAAAGTTTGTAGAGAAAGCAAGAAATGTAGAGAAAATTTATAGATAATCTAAATATGGTAGAGAAGATTTTCTCAACTAAATATTCTCTACTCATGTTCTCTGTTAAAAGTTGATATCAAAGAGTTTTTTTATATGAAATAATTTTTTTTGAAGAGGACTTGCGTCGCATTTGAAAAAGAATTAAATTTACAACGATTTTTTTTGTAAATTTAATCTGAAATCATGAAAAGACGGGGAAAAGTAATAGAAAGGGTAAAAGATGTAACAAATACATCGCCAATAGCTGAAGGGACTGATGGAATGTCCCCGGCTGACTTCCTCGAAGAGCTTTTCAAAGAAAAGATGAGTACTGAAATTGCTAAAAAAAGAGGAACTCCCACCAAGTTTAAAAATGAATTTTATCGGCAGGCATATTATCTTGCTCGTTTGGGTGCGAGGGATTCCGACATTGCTGACTTCTTTGCTGTGCATCTCGACACTGTCGAAGATTGGAAAGCCACTAATCCAGACTTTCGGGAAGCTTGGCTCGAAGGGCACATGTTGTTTGGAATGAAGATCGGGGAAACTCTCGGACAACGCTGCCTGGGATACAACTTCAACGAAATGGAAATTTCACAACACATCGACCGGCAAGGAAACATTCAAACCCTCAAACGGGTAGTAACAAAACACATTCCACCTGACGTCAATGCAATCATTTTCTACTTGAAGAATCGATTTAGAGAGTCGTGGTCTGATACAAATCGTACAGAAATAGAGGCTCATGTACAAGTAGACATTTCCAAGAAGCTCGAAGCTTCTATCAAATTGCTCACTCCTGAGGAACAGGCTTTGGTAAAGTCGATCGCAATCAAAAACATCGCTTTGGATCATGGAATATCAGGCAATTAAAAATCCTATTGTTCCCTCTAGGGAACGTGTGTTGAAGGATGCTATTGAGAATCCATATGCAGCTATCAATTCGCTTGGTGGGCTCACTCTGTTTGAATTTCTTCAAGTATTTTGGAGTGAGATCTGCGACGACGAGTTCAAACCGAATTGGCACATCCCCTATTTGTGTACCCAGTTGGAAGAGGTTGCAGGAAGAGTGGGTAGAAAGGAACCGAAGTTGCACGATGTGATTATCAACATACCACCTGGAACCACTAAGACGATCATCTGCTCGGTGATGTTTCCCGTGTGGTGCTGGACACGATGGCCGTGGATGTGTTTTATTACAGGATCTTATTCGGAAGACCTTTCACTCGAATCGGCAGAAAAGAGTCGGGACATTATACGGTCGGACAAATTTAAAATGTTGTACCCCGATCTGGACTTCAAAGAAGACAAAGAAAAGAAGTCGAACTACCGTATCGTAGTAAAGCACAGGGATCCTCGTGGGTATGTGTGTAAAATTACATTTGGAGGTGGAAGATTTTCCACTTCTACTGGAGGTACAATTACTGGATTTCATGGGCACATCAACATATGGGACGATCCTTTGAACCCAAAGCAGGCTGTATCGGAAGCACTTTTGAAAACTGCAAACGATTGGATCAATCAATCGGCTTCAACCCGTAAAAAAGACAAAGAAGTTACGGTTACGGTGATGGTAATGCAACGACTGCATCAAAACGACCCTACCGGACACATGCTTGAGAAAAGGTTGGAAGGTAAAAGGATACACCACATATGCCTTCCAGGTGAAATCAACGAATATCGCGAAAAAGTCAACCCTCCTGAACTTGTTTCACATTATATAAACAACTTATTAGATCCTGTTCGTTTGCCGCAAACGGCGTTAGATGAAATGCGGGCTGATTTGGGGGTTTATGGATATGCAGGACAGGTCGGGCAATTTCCTACACCTCCAGGAGGAGGTTTGTTTAAAGTAGACAATTTTCAAATAATTGATCATCTTCCAAATGATACTCATTGGGTTCAAACAATTCGTTATTGGGACAAGGCTGCTACGAAAGATGGTGGAAAACGTACGGCAGGCGTTAAAATGTTAAGACTTAGTAATAATCGATTTATTGTGGTAGATGTTAGAAAAGGCCAATGGGATGTAGAAAAAAGGGAGCGTATTATATTGCAAACTGCTGAAATGGATGGAAGGGATGTTTTAGTGGGAATAGAACAGGAGCCAGGTTCTGGTGGCAAAGAGAGTGCAGAAGGAACAATTCGAAATCTTGCAGGATTTGTTGTGATTAAAGATTTACCTAAAGGTGATAAAGAGTATCGAGCTCAACCCTATGCCGTACAGGTGAATGAAGGAAACGTAATGTTGCTGAGAGGAGAATGGAATAAAGATTTTATCGAAGAGCACCGTTTCTTTCCAAATGGAAAGTATAAAGATCAGGTTGATGCCGCGTCTGCTGGTTTTAATTTGATTGCAGGAAGAAGAGTGGCTGGAAGAATAACCTAAAAATGTTTTATTAATTTATTGAATAAAAAATTATGAGTACAGGTAAAGTAAAATTTTTTAACAAAGCAAAAGGATACGGATTTATTATTCCGGATGATGTAAAAGAACCAGAGTTGTTTTTTCATTGTACAAAAGTACAAGGCAGTGTAAATGATAATGATGTTGTTTCCTTTGACTTGGAAAGTACAAAGAAAGGGGTGCAAGCAATAAACGTAAAAAAATAAATGCTGTATGGCAACAGTAATATATAACGTCGAACCCGCAGAAATAGACCTTGTGTTTATTCAGAATGATACTATTGATGTTTCTTTTTTAGTAAAAAAGAATGCAGTTGAATTAAATATGTCAGGTATGCAATTGGACATGGAAGTTAGAACATGTGATGTATCTTCGACATTGATTCGTTCATTTTCAAGTGCAGGATCTGATCCTAAAATAACGATTTCTACTACTGCATTTAATGTAAAGGATACTGGTTTTGTTGCTACCGGAAAATATAATTATGATATTCAGCTTACGGATGGAACTGATGTAAGTACTATAATGAAAGGATCATTGATAGTAGAAGGGGAGGTGACTACATAATGAATGCGATTGGTGTAACATATCAGAACAGAAAAAAATATACTATTTCAGAAACTGTTATAGTAGGGCCAGAATCAACGTTTAATATCGGAACTGGTTTTAATGCTGGAGTTGAAAGTATATCAGTACAATCTGATGGTAAGATTTTAGTTGGTGGTGATTTTACTAGTTATCAAGATGAAACATATAATTATCTAATTCGTTTGAATGATGATGGCACTGTAGATGATTCGTTTGATATAGGTACTGGTTTTGATGGTTTAGTATTGTGTATTAAAGTACAATCTGATGGTAAGATTTTAGTTGGTGGTGATTTT
>Ga0307420_1000018_pt1 | contig 73132 bp, 74 predicted proteins | sample SalMarWE160240MG_2_FD_202167 | JGI IMG/M metagenome (GOLD analysis project Ga0307420, IMG submission 202167) | Salt marsh sediment microbial communities from the Plum Island Ecosystem LTER, Massachusetts, United States - WE1602-40 | ecosystem: Environmental > Aquatic > Marine > Intertidal zone >... | reverse complement strand
AAGAGGACTTTTCAGCCAAACGTTAGAAAAAGAAAAAAAAACCATGGTTTTAGAGAAAGAATGAAAACAAAAGCAGGAAGGGCCATAATTGCAAACAGAAGGAAAAAGCAAAGAAAGAAGCTTACTGCTTAAGAGGCTAAAGGAAAGATTGAAATCGAATTTGGAACACTAAAAAGAAGAAGCGATTTTAATAGAGTTATAAAAGAAGGAATATATAAAAAAGATAAATATTTAATAATATATGTACTTAAAAAAAAAGAAGGCAGTGCCTCGGTAAGAGTGGGTTTTGGAGTAAGCAAAAAAATAGGGGGAGCCGTTTTAAGAAATAGAGTAAGAAGAGTTTTAAAAGAAGTTTTAAGAAAAATTTGTATAAAAATTCCCGGGAGTCTGGATATCTTTCTTATTGCGAGAAAGGGAATTACAGAAGCAGGGTTATGGGAAATAAAAAATCAGCTAGAAAACAGTTTAAATTCAGTCCTCTCTAATTAGCTAATTAAACAATTATTTTTTTATTGTGAGTAAGATATTAATATTTTTGATAAAAGTTTATAAAAAGTTTATTTCACCTTTACTGCCAAAGAGCTGCAGGTTTTATCCTACATGTTCTGAATATGCAATAGAAGCCATATATAAATATGGCGTATTAAAAGGTAGTATTAAATCTATATATAGGATATTGAGGTGCAATCCGTTTAATAAAGGCGGCTATGACCCTGTAAATTAATCGCACAGGAGGTTATAAATATTGAGTCAAATACTTGCGCTGTTGAGACCCATTCAGAATGTATTGGAATACATAGTAATATTTCTATACAAAAATGTCATTGCAAACTACGCGATAGTAATAATACTTCTGACAATAATTGTGAGAATAGTATTAGTTCCGCTTACTATAACGCAGACTAAATCCATGGCCAAAATGCAGAAACTGCAGCCGCAGCTAAAGGAACTGCAAAAAAAACACAAGGACGATAAGCAGAAACTGCAGGAAGAAATGATGAAGTTCTACAAGGAAAACAAGGTCAATCCCCTTGCCGGCTGTCTGCCGCTGATTTTTCAAATGCCTGTGTTTTTTGCATTGTTTCAGGCACTGAGAAATCCTTCCGAAATTGTAACAAATGTTCTGGGAAGTTTCACAATAGATGGCGTCGCCAACGGTATAAGAACAGGACTGATGGGATTTTTAACTAAAGGAGATTTTGTCATAAGCGGTGCCGCCAATCCTAATTATAATTTTCTTTGGTTAAATTTAAACCAAAAGGATCCCTATTATATACTGGTTATAATTATGGTTGCAACAATGTTCTTGTCCATGAAGATGACAACGACTGATCCAAGACAGTCAAAAATCATGTACGTAATGCCCCTGGTGTTTGGTTTTATATCCTTTCAATTTCCTTCAGGGATCCTGGTGTACTGGGTAACCACGAATGTATGGTCCATAGGGCAGCAGTGGATTGTGAATAAAATTGTTAAAAAGGATAAAATAAAGGAAGAACTGGTTCAAAAGGGCAAGACGATTGATGGAGAAATAGAATTAGATGAGGAAGAAAAAAGAATAATCAGGAAGAAAATAAAGAAAAAAAGAAAAAAGAAGAGGTAAAACTTTCTATTCCTGGAGGTAGCGTCGATGACTGAAGATAAAGGCATCAAAGATGCCATAGATTCATATGTTAAATCACTTGAAAAAGAACAAAAGAGTGAAAAGCTGGCGGAAGAGCACGCGGAAGAGAACGAAAGCATTAATCTGGAAGCAGGCGGCTTAGAAAAGATAAAAGGGATTTTAAAGAAATCAATAGAGCTTATATGTCTGGGGGAGAAAGTTAAAATCAATACAAACTCAGAGGAAATGATGTTATCAGTGCAAGGAAGAGATTTAGGAATTGCTATCGGCAGGGAAGGAAGAAATATGCAGGCACTGGAGTATATTATTAATCAGATCAGCCGAAGAAGAAGGTGGAGTGAAAAAAAAGTAACAATAGACATAAAGGACTACAGAAAAAAGAGAATTGAAAAGATAAAGAAAATAGCGGCATCTATGGCAAAAAAAGCGATTAATGAAGGAAGAAAAATAGCATTGAGGCCGATGTGTTCATATGAAAGAAAAATAATACACAATATGCTGGCAAAATTTAATGATGTAACCACAAGAAGCAGTTACGAAGAACCAAACAGACGGATAATCATCTATCCCGTAAAAGACAGTAAATAATTTAAAATTAAAGAAATAAATAAAAGGGAAAATAGCACAAAGGTGCTATTTTTTTTATCGAAATTTTGAATAAATACAGAATTAAAATATAATTAAAACAAGAAAAATTTCTAAATCCCCGGAGGAGTCAATTAAAAATGTCAGAAGAATACGAAGATACCATAACAGCGATTGGGACCAGGGCAGGCGAAGCTGCTATAGGTATAGTCAAATTAAGCGGAGACAGATCGATCTTTATAGCGGATAAGTTATTCAAATCAAAAAATAAAAAAAGAATTAAGGATATGAATACATACAGCATGCTTTATGGACATGTGACTGACAGTAAAGGGAATATAATAGACGAAGTGGTGGTTACTCTTATGAGGAAACCAAAATCCTATACCAGGGAGGACGTTGTAGAAATAAATTGCCATGGCGGGATCATTGCTACAATAAAGGTAATGGAGCTGTGTATTGAAAATGGAGCAAGAATTGCTGAACCGGGAGAATTTACGAAAAAAGCATTTTTAAACGGTAGAATAGACCTTTCCCAGGCAGAGGCAGTAATTGATATGGTAAAATCAAAAACAGAACAGTATTTAAAAATTGCTGCTAAAAATTTATGCGGGAACATAAAAAAAGAAATAGAAAAGCTAAGGGGAATGGTGGAAGACGTAATGGTGCAGCTTGAGGCATCAATTGATTTTGTTGAAGAAGATCTGGAAATTACACCTTACAAAAAACTTGCAGAGAAAGTCAGTAAAATCAGAGCCGAAGTGGAGATATTAATTGAAGATGAAAAGCAGGGGGAAATTATAAAAAACGGTGTAAAGGCGGCAATAGTAGGGAAACCTAATGTTGGAAAATCAAGCCTGCTTAATTTACTCTCAAAAAAAGAAAAGGCAATAGTAACTTCCATACCGGGAACGACAAGAGATGCAGTAGAAGAGATCCTGTATATGGAGGGGATACCCCTGGTCCTTGTGGACACTGCAGGGATAAGAAAAGCAAAGAACACAATAGAAAAGCTGGGGGTGGCAAGGAGTTTGAAACATATAGACGAAGCAGAATTGATAATACTGGTTCTGGATGGAAATAGAAAAATTGATAAAAAAGATCTTGATATAATTAAAAAGATAAAAGGTAAAAAAACTATCTGCTGCATAAATAAAATAGATCTTAAGCAAAACCTGAAGGCGGGGGCGGTCGATAAATATTTTGATAAAAAATTTATTGTAAGGATATCAGCATTAAAAGGAACCGGTATACGTAAATTAGAAGAAAAAGTGAAGATGTTAATAATGAACAGCAGCGGTATAAACCTGGAAGAAAAAATAATTGTTAACAGCAGGCATAAGATTATATTAAAAAGAGTGAAGGATGTTTTAAATAGTGCCGAAGAAGCGATGAGAGATGAGATGTCTGAAGAGTTTCCATCTTATGATTTGAAAACGGCCTATAGTTTAATGGGTGAAATAATAGGAGAGACAACAGGGAGCGATATTTTAGAAAAAATATTCAGCCGGTTCTGTATTGGTAAATAATTAATGCCAAAAAACAATACCGCGGGAAGATTTGGCGAAATGTTTCACGTGAAACAAAAAATAATTTAATCGGAATTAAAAATAAGGGCATTAAGAGAAAATGAATTATAAGGTAATAGTTATAGGCGGAGGACATGCCGGGTGTGAGGCGGCACTGGCATCTGCAAGAAATGGAGTAAAAACTTTACTGATATCAATAAATATGGACAGCATTGCCCTTATGCCCTTCGGCGGTACGATAGGCGGAACCGGGAAGGATAAAATAATAAGAGAGATAGATGCTCTGGGCGGTGAGATTTCAAAAAATACTGATAAGAATTATATAAATATAATAAACGTTCCGGGCAAAGGGGGACGCGCTTTAAAAACTATACAGGCAGTGGTGGACAGAAGAAGATATTTTTTATCGATGAAGAAAGTACTGGAAGATCAGGATAATTTAGATTTAAGGCAGGGTCTTGCAGTTAGGATAGAAAAGAAATTAAAAAAATTTTATCTATATACCAGCGATGAAATAATTTATAGCTGCAGGGCTATTGTTCTATGTACCGGTACTTTTTTAAGAGGAAAAATTTTTTGGGGCAGGAGAATAATTGAGGCAGGAAGGCAGGGAGAAATATGTTCAAGAAGACTCTCAATAAGTATTGTAAAAATGGGAGTCAAATTAGACAGAATTAGAAGTTATGCCGCCCCATCGGTTGATAGGAAAACAATTGATATAAATAGACTGTTAAAGCAGCCATCTGAAAGGTGCCCGGAGTTGTTTTCGCATGAAAGAAAGATTAATGGAAGGGAACAGTTAAACAGCTATATAACATTTACTGACAGGAAATGCACCAAATATATTTTAAGAAGCATAAATAAAGCAGGAGATAGTAAAAGATATATATACTCAGAAAAAGGCGGAGATATAAATTCAATTGAGGGAAGAATTTTAGAAAATAAAAAGAATGAAAATTTTAAGGTTTGTATACAACCGCTGGGGCGGGATACAAATGAAATGTATTTGCAGGGACTCGAGACTGCATTGCCGGAAGAAGTTCAGATCGGTATGGTAAGAAGGATTAACGGCCTGGAAAATACGGAAATAACCAGACCCGGTTATGGTGTTGAGTATAACTATTTAAAACCCTTCCAAATAAAAAATAATCTGGAAGGCAAAAACATAGAAGGGATCTTTTTTGCAGGGAACATAAACGGTACGGGGAGCTATGAAGAAGCTGCAGCACAGGGAATTATTGCAGGCATAAATGCTGCCAGAAAATCACGGGGTCTTGGCAGCATGGTTATAGAGAAAAAGTATGAATATATCGGTATGATAATAGAAGGTCTTGTTGACAGGGAAAATAATGGGTTAAAATCAAAAGACATTGTTTCACGTGAAACATAAAATGGAATATTGAGTAATTTAAGAAAGCGGAGATCATGGTTTACGATATTATAGTCGCAGGTGCGGGACACGCGGGTTGTGAAGCTGCACTTGCATCTGCGAGATTGGGATTAAAAACACTGCTGCTAACCATCAATGTGGATAAGATTGCTTTAATGCCCTGTAATCCGTCAATAGGGGGACTGGGAAAGAGTCAGCTTGTAAGAGAAATAGATGCACTTGGCGGGCAGATGGCAAAAACTGCTGACAGGACTTTGATACAGATTAAAATTTTGAATAAAAGCAAGGGTCCTGCGGTCCAGGCTCTAAGAGCACAGATAGACAAGAAGGAATATGAAATCGAAATGAAGAGGGTCTTAGAGAATACGGAAAATTTGACCTTAAGGCAGGGTACTGTAAAGAAAATATGCGTAAAGGATAATTCAGTAACCGGAGTAGAAGTAGAAAGCGGTATACGTTTTTCGGGGAAGGCTGTAATCATAGCCACTGGTACTTTTTTAAGGGGAAGAATAATCATTGGAAAGAAAGATTATCCTGCGGGCCGCATGGGTGAATATCCTGCCATGAATCTTACGGGGAATTTAATAAACCTTGGGTTTAAAATAAGCAGGTTCCAAACCGCAACCCCACCCCGAATCGATAAAAGAACCATAAATTTTTCAAAAACTGCTGTACAGTATGGTGAAAGACAATATTTAAGCTTCTCTTTCTGGGATAAAGAGAAGATTCATGATAGCATCAAGTGCTACCTTACATATACCAATGAGAAGACTCATAAGGTGATTGCTGAAAATATTGAGCAATCTCCTATAAAATCCGGTATGATCAGCTCACATGGTCCTAGGCACTGTCCCTCCATAGACAGGAAGGTAATTAATTTTCCAGAAAAGAAAAGGCACCCGGTTTTTATTGAACCAGAGGGGCTTTTTACAAATGAGATGTATCTGCAGGGATTAACCACGAGTATGCCCATGAAAGTGCAGCAGAAGATAATAAATACAGTGGAGGGATTGGAAGATGCAAGAATAATAAGACCGGGTTATGCCGTGGAATATGATTACATAATTCCAAATCAATTGAATTTTACTCTGGAATCTAAAATAGTTGAAAACCTGTATTTTGCAGGGCAGATAAATGGCACTTCGGGGTATGAGGAAGCTGCGGCACAGGGACTGATTGCGGGAATAAATGCAGCATTGAAAGTAATTTCCAGACCTTCGTTAATTCTAACAAGAGATAATAGCTATATAGGAGTCTTGATAGACGATCTTTTGACAAAAAAACTTTTGGAGCCTTATAGGATGTACACTTCAAGGGCAGAATATAGACTGGTATTGCGTTCCGATAATGCCGATATAAGATTAAGCGGATTTGGAAATGATATCGGTCTTATAACTGACAGACAGTACAGCGGAGTGATTAAGAGAGAGAAAGAAATTAATAAATTGATTAAAAAGCTAAAAGCAAAAGTTTTAAATCCTGGCAAGGCTAACAATTCCGTTCTGCAGAGAATGGGCATAAAACCAATTGATGCCCCCCTGAGCATTTACGGGCTTTTAAAGAGGCCCGGAGTAGATATAAAAAATACAGTGTGTTTGCTTAACAGCGGGAGTGGTGATTTTAGCAGAAATATTTTAAAACAAGCGGAGATCAGAATAAAATATGAGGGCTATATAAACAGACAATTAAGTGAAATTAAAAAATTGGAAAGCCTGGAGAAATATAATCTTCCGGAAGATTTTGATTATTATAAGATAATGGGGCTGGCTTATGAGGCCCAGGAAAAGCTTGCTAAAATTAAGCCCAATACTCTGGGGCAGGCTTCAAGAGTCGCAGGGGTATCTCCTGCGGATATTTCGATACTGATGTTAAACTTAAAAGGTAAATTAAAAACGGGTGCTTGAATTTGGAAATCGATAATATTTTGAGATTGTCGTTTCAAAAACTTGAAATAAAATTTTCTGCAGATCAACTTGAACAGGTAAAAAAATATTTAAACCTGCTTTATAAATATAATAAAATGATAAATCTTGTAGGAACTAAGGATAAGGAAGGCATACTCATAAGGCATTTTCTGGACTGTCTTTCAATATTAAAATATGAAGGATATTTTTTTTATGGTACTGATTTCGTAGAAAAAATCCTCGATGCAGGAACAGGTTCAGGGCTGCCGGGTATTCTTCTATCTATTTTTTTAGAGGACAAATTATTTTACTTGCTGGATAAAACACAAAAGAAGATAGATTTTTTAAAGCTTATGGTAAAAGAGCTGGGACTTAAAAATGTTACAGTAGTCAAAGGGAGAGCAGAGGAGCTCTCAAAAATAAATTCTTACAGAGAAACTTTTGATATAGTTCTGGCAAGAGCTGTGGCGAAATTTAATATATTAAGCGAATTTGTAATTCCATTTTGCAGAATAAATGGTAGAATTATATTTTATAAAGGAAGAAATATTTTTAATGAATTGGAAGAGAGCAGAGGAGCCGTATTGAAACTCGGGGGGAAGGTAGATAGTTTGTTAGAGATAGAAGTTCCATATCTTAATGAGTTTAGAGCTTTTTTAATAATCAAAAAAACAGAGAAGTCTCCCGAGCAGTACCCCCGAAAATTTCAAATAATTAAGAAGAAGCCATTGTAGAGGGCATTGTATTAATGCATTATAATGTATAATTGTCTAAAAGCATAAATGGGGGGATGTGCTATTATTGATGAGGTTTATAGATATGGTTATCAAGAATAGAAAAACAAGAGAAACCATAAGGAAAGGATATATGGGGAGGATAATTGCTATTACAAATCAAAAAGGCGGTGTAGGGAAAAGTACAACTGCAGTAAATGTAGCTGCTTATATGAGCTCTTACGGCTATAAGACTTTGCTTATAGATCTTGACCCTCAGAGCAATTCAACCAGTGGATTGGGTGTAAATCCTGCTGATATCAAAGAATCGGTTTATGAAGTTTTAATACATGAAAGGGACCCCAATGAGATAATCTTAAATTCTTCATATAAAAATCTTAAAATCCTGCCCTCTTCCATACAGCTTGCCGGTGCGGAAGTAGAACTGGTTGCCAGCTTAAAGAGGGAGTTCAAGTTAAAAGAAGCGGTAGATAAAATCAAAAAGGATTATGATTTTATCCTGATTGACTGCCCGCCGGCTCTGGGACTTTTGACCATTAATGCTCTAACTGCAGCAAGAGAGGTCATTATTCCCATACAATGTGAATATTATGCCCTGGAGGGTCTGGGCCAGCTTTTAAATACCATAAACCTGGTTAAAAAAAATCTTAATAATAAATTAAAGATAAAGGGAGCCATAATGACTATGTACGATCCAAGGATAAAACTGGCCGAGCAGGTAATCGAGGAAGTCAAAAATTATTTTTCGGAAAAGGTTTACAGGACAGTCATTCCCAGAAATGTGAGGCTAAGCGAGGCACCAAGTTATGGCAAACCTATAGTAGAATATGACCCTAATTGCAAGGGCGCAGAGGCCTATAGCAATTTTACGAAGGAAGTGATAAAAAATGGTTAGGAGGGGATTAGGCAGAGGTCTTAATGCATTGATTCCAAGCATAGATAAATCCTCTGAAGGTGAATCAAATACAATAGTTGAATTATCATTGGATAGAATTGTTCCAAATAAAAACCAGCCCAGGAATATATTCAATGATGATTCATTAAATGAACTGGCTGAATCAATCAAGAAATTCGGGATCATCCAGCCTATTGTGGTAAGAAGATTGAGCGGGGGAGATAAATATGAAATCATCACCGGAGAGAGAAGATACAGAGCTGTTAAAAAAATCGGTATCAATACCATTCCCTCAATAATAGCCAGAGATATTGACGATAGAACTTCTCTGGAAATGGCTCTGATAGAAAACTTGCAAAGGGATGACTTAAAACCAATGGAAAAAGCTTATACATTTAAGCAGCTTATAGATGAATTTAAAATTACTCATGACCAGCTTTCAAAAAGAATTGGTAAGAGCAGGGCAACAATAACTAATTTCCTGAGGTTGCTTTCTCTTCCTGCAGAAATCCAAAAGTTAATAGATGAAGGAAAATTAAGCGAAGGTCATGCAAGATCATTACTTCCCATAGAAGAAAGCGAGAGAGTAAAAATTGCTAATCTTATTGTTAAAGAAGGCTTAAGCGTAAGGGATGTGGAGAGAATAGCAAGCAGAAAAAATGAGCGCAGCAGGGAGATAAAAATTAGAAAAGTGGAGCAGCTGAGCAAGCTCCCGGAAATATCCAGGAGAATGACCGAGTATCTAAATGTTCCTGTAAAAATAACTATGGGGAGAAAAAAAGGAAAGATAATAATAGAGTTTGGCTCTATAAAGGGCTTAGAAAGAGTCGTGGATAAAATATTTGGTTAGAAAACCTGATTGGCTTAAGAAAAGAATAAATCTGAATAATTTAAATATCAGCAGGGTAAGAAACCTCATTTGCAGCCTACAACTTAATACTGTTTGCCAGAGTGCAAAGTGTCCCAATATTTTAGAATGTTTCAGTAAAAAAACGGCAACTTTTATGCTGATGGGCGATGTCTGTACCAGAAATTGCGGTTTCTGCGGAATAAAAACGGGAGTACCGAAAGCTCCAGACCAGGAGGAACCTTACAGAGTGGCAAGGGCAGTAAGAGAAGCGGAGTTGAAATATGTGGTTATCACTTCGGTGACCAGAGATGACCTAAGCGACGGCGGTAGCTCACATTTTGCAAAAACTGTAATTGAGATAAGAAAACTTAATCCCGGTATAAGAATAGAATGTTTGATCCCTGATTTTAAAGGGGATATCAGGAATCTGGAAGTACTTGTGAAGCAGCATCCTGATGTGTTAAGTCATAATATGGAAACAGTTAAAAGAAATTACGCTAAAGCCAGGAAAGAAGCAGATTATAAGGTATCACTTAATATACTGAAATCAGCAAAATCGATAAAAACTTATATTTATACTAAATCCGGATTTATGCTGGGCCTTGGAGAAACCAGAAAGGAAATAATACAACTGCTTTCAGATTTAAAAAAGGCGGGCTGTGATATTGTGACTATGGGTCAGTACCTCAAGCCTTCCGGATCAAATCTTTCGGTAGAAAAATATTACAGACCGGAAGAATTTGAGGATTTAAAAAAACTGGCGGAAAGTTTTAATTTTAAAGCGGTGATGAGCGGTGTATTTGTGAGGTCTTCTTATGGTGCAGAAGCTATAATGAAAAAAATTTTGGAAGAAAAAGAAGTATGCAACCAATTAAAATAAAGCTAAACCGGATTGTTACATTAATATCCCGGAAGGTAGTGGATAAGTGAAAGGCGTATATTGCCTGCTTATAAACTGCAGGAAGCAACAATCAATAAGAATAGGTAATCTTGGGATTATTAATTTTAGGAAAGGCTTTTACTTATATGTGGGTTCGGCTCAAAATAGTATAGAAGGAAGGGTATCAAGACATCTGAGAAGTAAAAAAAGGAAATTTTGGCACATAGATTATTTTTTATCGAATAAGTATGTAAATATTGACCATGTTTACTGTATTGCAGCCAAAAAAAAGATGGAGTGTAATATTGCAAAAAAAGTGAGAGCTGCAGCGCAGCCCGTAATGAAGTTTGGATCTTCGGACTGCAGGTGCGGGAGCCATCTCTTTTTTGTTAATAATCAGGAACGGAATTTGACCGATTTTTTATTTGTTTGATATATGGTAGTATATTTTGAAAATTTATCTGGAAAAAAATTATAAATGTTTAATATGGAGGTGGAGGTATGAAAATGAAATTTATCCCCAGGATAATTATAGGAGTGGTCATATTTATTGTAGTACTGCTGCTGCTTCTAAACAGTTTTGTTATAGTCCAAGCCGGAAATATAAGGGTGCTTACCCAGTTCGGGAGGACAATGGGAGTTACTTTTGGTCCCGGAATACATATAAAAATACCGTTCATACAGAATACAGTTAATTATTCAACCAGGCAGGTAACTTATGAGACAAGTGATTTTCCGGAAACCAGCCAGTCCAGTTTCCCTGACTATGTAGTGGATACGACTTCTTCGGACGGACAGCAGATAACGCTAAAATACACTATAAGGTTTTCCATAGACGGCAAACAGGCTGAATGGATATTGAATAATATAGGGACCATGGATAACCTGGTGGAAAAAGTGGTTAAAACTGAAGCCAGGTCTCTTTCAAGAAATATTCCTAAAAAATATACCGCCGCCCAGCTTTATTCCGAACAGGTATTTGATGTTCAGGAAGAAATAGGAAGTGCTTTAAAACCGATATTTGAGAAAAATGGGATAATACTGGATGAGTTTTTACTAAGAAAAATAGACTTTACTGAAGAATATTTTAATATACTGGAAGAGAAACAAATTGCAGAGGAAAAGATTGTGGTAGAGCAGAATATCCTTGAGCAGGAAAAAATTAAGAAGGAACAGGTAATAATACAGGCCGAGGCAGAAGCAAGGCAGATTGAAATTAAGGGCGAAGCTCTTAAGGAATATCCTCAGATAATACAGCTTGAGTTTATACAGAAATTGTCACCCAATATCTCCTGGGGAATTTTACCTGAGGAAGGAATTATTCCAATTATCGATTTGAGTAATCTGCAGGGACAGCTGGAAGATTCTTACCAGTATATACCGCAAGAAGGGACACAGGAGGAGAGCGAATAATTTTAAATACTTAAAATAAAATTTTAATTCAAGCGAATACTATATAATTTATTATAGATAATATAAAATACAGGCTGCTGGAACAAGCAGCCTGTATATTTAATACTATGCCATTTTAGCAAGGAAATATAATTGATAAGATTAATTGCCATTGATTTAGACGGGACACTGTTAAACTCAAAATCCAGCATAAGCATCAGGAACAAAGAAGCTATCGAAAAATGTTTAAAAAGAGGAATAAAAGTTATCTTATCCACAGGGAAGACTATTTTTTCAGTAGGGAAGCTAATCAGAGAACTTCACCTGACTGATCCGCAAATAGCAGCAGGAGGAGCTGCTATCATAGACAGGGAATTAAATTTGCTTTTAACGTTAAAAGTTCCCCAGGCATCATATATTGGGGTTGTAAAAATGGCCCGGGTTTGGGGAAGGGGCCATGCCGTACAAACCACAGATGGCGTACTTTATTATGATAGGGAACACCCCCTTTTTAAATATTTGACAGCAGCCGATGAACCCTTAAAAAAAGTAAGAGACCTGACATCCAGCCATATTGCTGAAAATTCACTTATTCTTACACTGACTATTGATTGTAATGACAGTTTTAATGAATATCTAAAGTCCAATATCGGAAATGACATAAAGGTAAGGAGGGGCGGGCCCTATTTTTTAAATGTTTTAAATAAGGAGGCAGGAAAAGTCTTTGGAATTAAAAAAATATTGGAAATAACGGGAATAAAGCAAAGCCAGGTCCTGGCAATAGGCGACAGTGAGAATGATCTGGGAGTTATAAAATTTGCCGGTACTGGTGTTGCCATGGAAAATTCTCCGCAGGCAGTAAAAAGAGCTGCCGATTATGTGGTAAGTAAAAATGATAAAGACGGAGTAGCCGAAGCAATATATAAATATTTAGATCTCTAAAAAATAACTTAAAATTCTCAGGTGAAAATTTAAATGATCGATTATAAAAAATTATAGCCTATAATTTTAAACCTGATGTAATGTTAAAATATTATTAAAATGAGCCATCGTAAGGGCACTTCAGGAAAATAATGTTGTTGTATGGTATAATTTTTTAAGTATGTAAATAATTGTAATTATTTAATCTACATGGTAGCAGCGATGTTTTTTCCTCATAATTAATATAAATTTTGTTACTAATGGATTATGATCAAAATTTTATGATTATTAACGGAAGCTGCCGCCGGAAGTATTAATATCTTTTATTATCGATACAAAGATTGCAAAAAAGCTTAATATATTTTAAAAGGTAAGAGAAAAATTAAAAAATGAGCGATGTTAGAAAGAAATTTTCAGATTATATTGAAAGAATTAAAACATATAATAAAATTGCGGGAATCAATAAGATTGTAAGAAGATATTTTGCCATAAATGGCTTTGATGGGGTGATTACCAGCATAGGTGTTCTTGTAGGGAACTATATTATAAGAGCCACGGAATATACAAATGTGATAATAGCCGGAGGCGCCATATGTATTTCTCTTGGTGTTTCCGGAGTCTGGAGTGCTTATAATAGTGAAACTGCTGAAAGAAAAAAGGAGCTGAAAGATTTGGAAGAATCAACCCTTTATAATCTGGATAAGACAATAATATCAGATGCTCAGAAATTTTCTACAAAAGTGCTTGCTATGGTAAACGGAGTATCACCGGTGGTAACGGCATTTATTCCTTTGGTACCTTTCATTTTCGGGAAATATATACCCATAAATATCTGCTATTACAGTGGTTTTGCTCTGGCATTTTTAATATTATTTGGAATAGGCATGTTTCTGGGGAAAATATCCCGGAGTAATCTTATAATCAGCGGCGCAAAGATGCTTATCGCAGGTATTTTCTGTATTATTTTAAGCCTGCTGTTAAAATTAATTGGATAGTTTAAGGCAATTTAAGAATAAATCAGAAATGCCGCCACCGTGCTAAACTCAGCTAAAATTCAGTTAAATTAGAAATAAGACCTTAACTTTAATCAGTCAAGGTCTTATTTTTTATATGTCCGGTTTTATTAAAAATTTAGATGTTATAGTATTGAAAGATAAGAATCCAGCTCATACTTGGAAACGTGGGTTCTGTACCTGTCCCATTCAATTTTTTTATTTTCTATAAATTTATTGAATATATGATCCCCAAGAGTTTCCCTTACTAACTTACTGCCTTCCATGAACTTTAATGCTTCAAGTAAATTGTCGGGAAGAGTATCTATGCCTGCTTCTTCTCTTCTCCCGGCATCCATCTCAAAGATGTTTTCTTCTATAGGTTCGGTAAGTTTGTATTTATTTTTTATACCTTCCAGACCGGACGCCAGCATTACGCTAAAGGCAAGGTAGGGATTGCAGGCAGGGTCAGGACATCTGAATTCTATTCTGGTCGATGTTTCCTTTCCAGGCTTATACATTGGTACCCTTACAAGGGTGGACCTGTTTCTCCTGGCCCAGGATATATAAACCGGAGCCTCATATCCGGGTACCAGCCTCTTATAAGAGTTAACCCATTGATTGGTTATAGCTACTATTTCTTTGCAATGCTTGAGTGTTCCGGCAATATAACTCTTACCTATATCAGACAGGTGATATTTATCACTTGCATTATAAAATGCGTTTTTATCTCCTTTGAAAAGAGATTGGTGGGTGTGCATGCCGCTTCCGTTCTCCCCGAATAAAGGCTTGGGCATAAAAGTGGCATAAACGCCATTTCTGGTGGCAACTTCTTTTACTATGATCCTGTAGGTCATGGCATTATCCGCCATAGTCAGGGCATCGGTATACCTTAAATCTATTTCATGCTGCGAAGGAGCCACCTCATGGTGAGAATATTCCACGCCGATTCCCATCGACTCTAGGTATAGCACAGTAGTTCTCCTCAGCTCACTGGCTACATCCAGAGTAGTCAGGTCAAAATACCCGCCTTTATCCAGTATTTCAGGATTGCCCTCATCACTTTTAAAGTAAAAGAACTCCAGCTCCGGCCCAACGTAAAAAGTATATCCCATATCTTTTACTTTTTTTAGCATTCTCTTGAGCACCCACCGCGGATCACCTTTAAAATTTGAGCCATCCGGTTCAAGTATATCGCAGAACATCCTGGCAACACCGTTTTCCTTATGGCTCCAGGGAAGTATCTGGAAAGTGCTGGGATCAGGCATAGCGATAACATCGCTTTCTTCTATTCTTGAAAATCCTTCGATAGAAGACCCATCAAACCCCATACCTTCCGATAATGCACCTTCAAGTTCTTCTACGGTAATGGCAAAACTTTTTAAAAAACCCTGAACATCCGTAAACCAGAATCTTATAAATTTTATGTTATTGTCATGGGCCTTTTTTAATACATATTCTTTCATTTCATCGTTTTTTCCCATACCATCACTTCCTTTAATCTTTTATTAAATATTATACTTATGTTCTGTTTCAGGTCTTTTTTTGGCGTTTAAGCAAATTCATAGATTGGAGAATATTATAACTTAATTTTTAGAAAAATTTATATAAAATATGTTAAATCTATGTTAAATATTTCTCCAACCTCCTATTTAAAGCGGGTCTAGCCAATAGCTTCCTTTCCCTCTTCCCCGGTTCTGATCCTAATACATTTGGGAAGGTCCAGAACAAATATCTTACCGTCTCCAATATTACCGCTGTAGGCACCCTTTTTGATTGCCTCAATTGTCGGTTCAACAAAATCCTCGTTTACCGCTATTTCCAGTCTTAATTTTTTAATGAGATTGACTTCGTGTATAACCCCCCTGTAAGTTTCAGTATAACCCTTTTGCTGGCCGCAGCCAAGAACGTTGGTTATGGTCATCTTGTATATTTCATTATCAAATAATTCCTTTTTTACATCGGGCAGCTTATGCGGCTGAATCATGGCAATAATTAATTTCATTTTTACATCCTCCTTTGCTATGGTGGATTGATAATATTTTAATCGTTTTGAAATATTTGAAACCCGCTGTATGCTTCCATACCATGCTCTTCAATATCAAGCCCCTTTAGCTCTGTTTCCCTGGACACCCTGAGCCCCGTGGTCTTTTTAATCACAAAGAATAGCAGAAGCATCGTTCCGAAAGTCCAGGCAAATACACTAATTGTTCCTATAAACTGAGTAAGAAGCAGCTTACCCCCACCGCCGAAAAACAGTCCATTTACTCCTTCAAATCCTGCAAGACTTGCATATTCCGACTGTGCAAAGAGGCCTACGAATAAAGTTCCGAAAAGGCCGCATACACCATGGACGGAGATTGCTCCTACCGGATCGTCCACTTTAAATTTCTTATCAAGAACATCTATTGCTATGCTTACAATTATTCCGCATAGTACCCCTATAATCATAGCGCTTATCGGGGATACTACCGCGCACCCTGCTGTAATTCCAACCAGTCCTGCCAGTGCACCGTTTAAGGTCATGGAAGCATCAGGCTTTTTATATCTTATCCAGGAAAAGAACATAGCTGCTAATGCTGCCGCTGCAGCAGAAAGGGTAGTAGTCACGGTTATTGTGGATATAGCTGGACTTGTACCCGAAAGCGTACTGCCTGGATTAAACCCGTACCATCCAAACCATAAAATAAATACACCGAGTGCGGCAAGAGGTATATTATGACCGGTAATGGCATTTGAGGTTCCATCCTTATTGTATTTTCCGAGTCTTGGTCCCAATATAATGGTACCGGCAAGACCGGCCCATCCTCCGACTGAATGAACCACGGTGGAGCCGGCAAAATCAATCATACCCATATTTGCAAGCCATCCGCCTCCCCATATCCAGTGACCAACCACCGGATATATCAATGCGGTAATGAATACAGAGTAAATAAGATAGTTTTTGAATTTGATCCTTTCAGAAACAGCTCCCGAAACAATAGTAGCTGCAGTGGCGGCAAATACCGCCTGGAAAATCCAGAAGGCGAAGCTGGAGGTATCTGACTGGCCCAGTATTTGAACAATAAAATTATCGGTTCCGATAAATCCGCCTGCATCGCTTCCGAACATCAGTCCATAACCAACCAGAAAAAATACAACGCAGCCGATACAAACATCCACCAGATTCTTCATAAGTATATTTACTGCATTCTTGGCTCTGGTGAAACCGGTTTCCACCATGGCAAAACCGGGCTGCATGAAAAATACCAGAAATGCAGCAATCAGTGTCCATACGGTGTTCAGACTAATTGAAACATCCATTTTTTACCTGCCTTTGCTATATTTATAATTGGGTGTATTTTACAGCATAAATTTTACTGTCAGGTTACATTTTTGTTAAAAGTATGTTAAATATCTCAGGGAGGGGGAGGGGGTGCATTAAAAGTTAATATCCGGCTAAATCTGGGTGGAAAACATATAGCCGACGTTTCTTACGGTTTTTAACATAAGGTTATAGGGGGGAGGGATTTTGGAACGGAGTCTTCTCATATGCACATCAACTGTCCTGCTGCCCCCGTAGAAGTCATATTCCCATACGGCGGAAAGCAGTTTATTCCTGCTTAGAACTTTATCCTGGTTTTGAAGAAGAAGTTTAAAAAGTTCAAATTCTTTAAAGGTCAGCTCTATCGGTTTTTGGTCGACGGACAACTCATACTTGTCCAGGTTCAGTATAAGGTTGTCCATCACAATGCTGTTTTTAGGGGGAAAAATTTTCCTTTTTAAAATAATCAACTCTGCCCTTGCGGCAAGTTCTCTTTCAAGCTGTGTGCAGAGAATAAAATCATCGAATTTGATTTCGCTTTCGATAAAAGATTCTATCTGGGAAGGTTCAAGTACGGCAAGCCTGGGGATATTATATTTGTTGGTATCAGTATTTGATTCTCTAAGCTGTGTATAATCCGGATTGCTAAAATTGATGATATCTATTATCAAAAGAGCGGCAGTATCCGGCCGGGAAGAAAGGCCCTTTATTGTTTTTTCTATCCGCAGGGTAAATTTTTTCTTTTCCAGGATGCTATTTATTTTGTCTATATTTTTTTTATTTTTGGAATACAATAATATTACTTTTTTCATATTTACGCAGTTTCTATTTAAACAATAAATTATAAAAGTTTAAATTTCTAATATATTATAAAGTAATTTGTATCATTATAGAAATGTAAATTCTTGCTGCCGGTCTAGAGAATTTAACTGTATTGGCTATGAAATACAATTTAATATCTATATCTAAAATAACCGCAGACCTATTTACAGCGAATATAAAACATATGTATTTGCCTAATAGGTATATCGGAGCATGTATTTGTTTTTGGTTATGGTTATGATAAAATATATAGTGTGTTGCGCAAGCGCTTACTTAAAATATATAGATTTTTAGGAGCAGGCAATGGTCAATTACAATGATATAGCAAAAATAGCAAAAGTGTCTCCCACTACGGTTTCACATGTAATTAATGAAACCAGGTTTGTTATGCCCGAGACAAAAAAAAGGGTTCAGGAAGCGATGAAGAGATTAAAATACCAGCCCAATCTGCTTGCCAGGAGTCTTGCCACCGGAAAAACGCACACTATCGGATTGGTTATTTCTGATATTAGAAACCCGTTTTATCCGGAACTTGTTCAGGGAGTGGAGGAACTAGCAGTGAAGAATGACTACAATGTGTTTTTATGCAATACGGATTATGATATTGAAAAAGGCTTGAAATCTATAGGAGCTTTAATCAAGAGAAAAATAGACGGGATAATAGTAGCTTCCAGTCAGGTGGACAGTACTATAATAAACCAGCTTGTAGGCACAGACGTAAATTTTGTACTGGTAGATTGGGGTAAAAGAAATGTTGGAGCAGACAGCCTGTATTTTGATTACAGGGTTGGTATGGCAGAAGCTGTTTCATATTTAATTTCTCTTAACCACAGGACGATTTATTTTATCAGCGGCCCGAAAACGCTAAAAACATCAAAAATAAGAACAAGGAATTTTATTGAAGCGGTAGAAAAACATAAAAGCATTAATATGGATTATAAAATATTCGAGGGGGACCATAAAATAGAAGGCGGCTGCAGGACTGTTCGAAAAATATTAATAGAAAAAAAGCTCCCCACGGCAATTATTTGTTCAAATGACCTTACAGCTATTGGAGCGATGAAAACTTTTGAGGCCAGCGGTATTAAAATTCCTAATGATATGTCTGTTATTGGCCTGGACAATATATCATTAACTGAAATAGTTTCTCCCTCACTGACGACCATAGAGCTGGAAAGGTACAGAATAGGTAAAACCGCAATGAAACTGCTGCTGAATAGAATTAAAGATAAAGAGTTGCCCAAACAGACATGTATTTTTAAGACGAAGCTGGTTATAAGAGAAAGTACTTCTGCAAGAAGGACAGTTAGTTAATAAAGCAGTGAACCGGCTCATCTTATGTTTACCGCTGTAATTATTTTAAACTTTAAATCAATTAAAATTTAATGGGAAATAAGTCGAGTGGGAGAATCAATGCTTGATGGATAAAAAACTGAATCTGGGAAAAAGTCCAATAAGGCTTACAAAATCGTTATCTTGTAGTGTTGAAAAATCGGACGGGGATTAATTTTATAAAGAATTAAAAAGGGTAATGTTTATGAATAGCAGGGAGCGTATAATTGCCACACTGAATCATAAGGAGCCGGACTGCATCCCCCTTGATCTGGGCGGAACAATTGTTTCTTCTATTACTAAAAATTCTTACATCAGTTTGAAGAAGTATTTAAATATGAAAGTTGGAGATATAAAGATACTGGACCACTCCCAGCAACTGCCTTATCTCGACGAAGAGCTTCTGCAGAAATTGAATGTTGATATACGGATGGTAAAAACAGATTACGATAGTAACGCTGAGCAGAAATATACAGAGAAAGGGGATTATTACTATTACTATGATCGGTGGGGAGCAAAACTCCGTATGCCGAAAGAAAACGGCCATTATTTTGATTATATTGGATTTCCGATTAATGACATATGCATGGAAGAATTAAAAAATTATAGATGGCCGGAATTGGATGATCAAGAGTTAATTTTTAAACATAAACAGAAGGCAAAATATCTTTACGAAAATACTGGTTACGCTTTAGCAGGAACTGCGGTGTTTGGCGGAGGAGTGTTTGAACAGCCGGCAAGGATAATGGGTATGGAGCGTTTTCTTACCAGTATTGCCCTTAATGAAAAATTTGCAGATACAGCCATGGAGAAAGTAGCTGAACTGTATATTGAAAATTGCAGGTGCTATCTTGACGAAATAGGTAAATATATTCAGGTATTTATTTACTGGAATGATATAAGCGGCCAAACGGGGCCATTAATATCACCAAAAGTGTATAGGCGTTTAATAAAGCCTAAAGACAAGAGAATAATAGAGATGGTAAAATCTAAAACCGATGCTAAATTCTTTTACCATTGTTGCGGGGCGATAAGAGAATTTATTCCTGATTTTATTGAAATAGGAGTTGATATTTTAAATCCGGTACAAGTTTCGGCCGCAGGTATGGGGACAGCAGGTTTAAAGAAAGAATTTGGAAATGACATGAATTTCTGGGGAGGGGGTTGTGATACCCAGCATATTCTTCCATTTGGTACGCCGGCTGAAGTTAGAGAGGAAGTTAAAAGAAGGATAAACGATCTTGCGGAAGGCGGCGGGTTTGTTTTTAGTGCCGTTCATAATATTCAGGATGAAGTTCCACCCAAAAATATAATGGCAATGTTAGAAGTCTTAGAGGAATTGAAAAAGTATTAGTTAAAAAATATTGATGAAATGATATTTAAAGAATGTAAAAGGTAGAAGCAATGATAAGCCCAAAAGAAAGAGTGCTGGCAGCTTTAAATCATATAGAGCCTGATAGGGTACCCAGGCTGGCAAGTTTCACTCCGGAATTTGCTGCTGAACTGCGCAGGCATTTTAAAATAAAGGGTGAATTGTTTAATCCCCATGGCGGTATTAATCATAAACTTGAGATTAAATTAGGAAACGATATTCTACTCACTGCTCAGGGGTTTGCTAATTCTTATTACCAGAGACTTGACAGAGATTATACTGATGAGTGGGGAGTCTTGTGGAAAATTATTGAATACGGAACAAAAAATGGTTCGGGGAGATATACTGAAATATCAGGAAATCCCTTAAAAGATGATAAATCTATAGAAAACTACATCCCGCCTGACCCTGCTATTGAATCCCGCTATGAACCTTCAAGAAGGCTGATAAAAGAGTTTGGGAAGGAATATCCCGTTATGGGTGTAATTGTTACTACTATATTTGAGGCAGCCTGGGCTTTAAGGGGACTGGATAAGCTTATGATGGATTTTATTATAAATGAAGACCTTGCAAATAAAATTTTAGATATTCCTTTTAAATACCATCTTTATGCAGGTAAAAAACTTACCAGCCTGGGAGTAGATATTATATGGACCGGCGATGACGTAGGGGGACAGAGAGGAATGTTGATTTCACCTGAGATGTGGCGGAGGTACCTAAAACCCAGAATGGAAAAATTATATTCTGAATTAAAATCTATTAATCCCGGCCTTAAGATTGCTTATCATTCAGATGGCAATATTTATCCCATAATAGATGAACTGGTGGAAATAGGACTTGATATTTTAAATCCGGTTCAACCAAAGTGTATGGATCCGAACTATTTAAAGAAGCGCTATGGGAAGAATTTAAGCTTCTGGGGCACCATTGATATTCAAGAAACCCTTCCCTTTGGAACTCCGGAACAAATAGAGCATGAAGTAAAGAACAGAATTAAAAATATGGGACCAGGAGGCGGATTTATAATCAGTCCGACCCATCACATGCAAATTGATACATCTATAGGTAATTTTTTTACTTTCTGGAATGCTGTAGAAAAGTACGGAAAGTATCCTATTGTTATTTAAACAGATTAAATAATTGAAAATGTTTTTAGTTTTTATTCAGAATGTTTATTGCGGTAAGGGTGAGTTGAGTGAGGGGTTCTTAAAAAATTGGAGAATATAAGATTTACGGGATTTTGAATAAAACAATTCTAAAACTTGACATGGCTTATTTTTTTTTATATTATAAGTAAGCACTTGCGCAAGCGCTTGTTAGGCCATTAGTTTTATACGGTTAAGATTTTAAATCAATTATAGAGGAGTTCGTAAGTCTAACTTTTAAGAACGGCTAATCCCAAAAAATTTTTTACAAAATATAAAAATATTAAAGTTACATAAGCAACAAAAAGAAGAAAATACTTTAAAGGGAGGTGACCGGTATTATATAGAAATAGATTTGCAAAGGGAGAATAACATAGTCTTGAATTGAAGTCATAACTAAGCAAATCTTAAAAAAATCCATAAGAGATAATGTAGAAATTATTGTATGGAAGGAGGTGACTTATAGAAGTAAGAATGTTTGTTTTCTATATTTGGTATTTTAACAAAGAGAGGATTTGAAAATGAAAAAATCATTATTATGGATAGTAGTATTGATATTAAGTATATCAATGGTTGCGGCTTTTTCATTATATGGCTGTAAAGAAGAAACTGTAGCTGAAGAGGAAGCAGCAGTAGAGGAAGAAGCCGTAGCTGAAGAGGAAGCAGCAGTAGAGGAAGAAGCCGTAGCTGAAGTAACAGGTGCTGCAGAAGGAATAGTAATATATGCTCAGATGGGTGGATCAGCCGGTGACCCGAGTACTCTGCCCCGACAGAATGGCGCAGCAGAAGCAGCAGAGCAGTGGGGATGTGAAATAATTTATCAATTTTCAGAATGGCAGTCTGATAAAATGGTTTCACAATTTAAAGAAGCTGTTGCAGCTGAGCCCGATGGCATTATTATAATGGGGCACCCCGGAGTTGAAGCATTTAGAACTTCTGTTGAAGAAGCTGAAGGGAAAGGGATTATAGTAACTGCCAATAATACACCTCTTCCTGAATTTGAAGTAACATACGGAGGTAACGGATTTGGTTATGCAGGCGCAGACCTTTTCGAAGGTGGATATGTAACAGGCCAGCAAATTATTGCTGCAGGAAATCTTCAGGCAGGAGATAGGGTTCTTGAATATGGACTGAGGGCACAACCTGAACGTGGTAAGAGTGACGAAGGAGTTTATCAAGCTTTCTTGGATGCCGGCATGGAAGTTGATTATATTGAGATTACTCCTGAAGTAGATGCCGATGCTACTCTGTGCATCCCGATCCTAACTGGATACCTGGCTTCTAATCCTGACTGTAAAGCTATAGGTACACAGCACGGAAATGTAACTTCAACAATGGGCGAAGTTGTAACAGCAGCAGGACTTGGAGCAGATGATATAGTTGTTGGTGGAATTGATCTTTCGCCAAAAACAGTTGAAGCGCTGCAAGAGGGGTATGTTGATCTGGTATTAGATCAGGTACTGTACCTGCAGGGATATCTTCCGGTTAGTCAGATTTGTTTGTCCAAATTGTACGGAATACCAGGACTTCATATAAACACTGCCAGTGGAGTTGTAACTTCTGAATCAATTACAGATATACTTTCACTGATTGATGAAGGTATTAGATAAGTCTTGGGTTAAGATTGATTTATAGAGACGAAAGGCCTATGTTTGTTTTAAAAAGAGACCTTTAAAGCCAGCATAGGTAAAAAGTATGGTGTTAGAATTGCCTACCAAGAGAAATAGTATAATATAGGAAAGTAATATAGCTCTTGGTAGGCAATTAAATAAAAGACGGTTGGCAAGTGCTATTAGGGATTAATAAATAGAAGAAAGGCTTTAAGGGACATGATGATGAATAATTCTAAAAATTTGGTGGAAATGAAAAATATCCACAAGTGTTTTGGGAAAGTCATAGCACTTAAAGATGTAAATTTTCAAGTTGGGAACAATGAAATTGTAGGATTAATAGGTGACAACGGTGCCGGTAAATCAACTCTGATAAAAATACTTTCAGGGGTTTTTCCTCAAACCAGTGGAGAGATATACATACGAGGGAAGAAAATATCCACAAGGAGATACTCGGTTAGAAAAGCTCATGAGATGGATATCGAAACTGTATATCAGGAAAAAGCTTTGGGAGAAAAACAATCCTTGTGGAGAAATATTTTTATCGGCAGACAAATTTGTAATTTTTTTGGCTTTATTAATATAAAAAAAGAAAAAGAAGAAACTGACAAGGTTATGAAAGAGTTAATTGGTTTTAGAGGAGCAGGTGTTTCAGCGGAATCGTGTGTTGGTAGATTATCAGGCGGGGAAAGGCAGGGCATAGCTATAGGCAGAGCGATGTATTTTAATGCCAACCTGATAATACTGGATGAACCAACTGCAGCATTATCATCAAAGGAAGTAGCAAAGGTCCTGAATTTTATACGAAGAATAAAAGAAAGCGGGAGATCCTGTATTTATATAACTCATCACATCTCTGATACATATTCAGTTTCAGACAGGTTTGTTTTCATAGACCGTGGAGAAATAATAGGAGAATATAAAAAGAGTGAAATATCATTGGAAGAACTCACTGAAAAATTACTTTTGGTATCAGCCGGGGATTTGGGAAAGGAGATGATCAATGAACATCAGAAACAGTAAAATAAGTATTCTTGGCAGCAAAGGTTTTAGAACTTATGCTGTTGTTTTGGTATATATAGTTCTTATGGGAGTATTTATGATTACGGCCCCAAGAGCTTTTCTTGACTATAAAATTTATATGGCTTTTCTGTCAACAATTCCATTTTCACTGGTTATGGCTCTGGGTTTAACGTTTGTTATTATAGCCGGGGAAATTGATCTTTCTTTCACCTCGGTGATGGCTTTTTCAGGATTTATATTTACATACACTTTTATCCATACGGGAAGTACTATATTGGCATTTATAGCCAGTTTAACTTCAGGAGCAATTGCGGGTTTTATAAATGGTATTATAGTTGCCAAAGTAAAGGTACCATCAATTATTGCAACCCTGGGTACACAATTTTTTTGGGCTGGGCTGGCGGTAGTTCTTTCTTCGGGACGTTCGTTAATTGTTACCGAGATTAGGCCATCTTTTATGTATAAAATTTTTGTCGGCAGAATAGGAGGTATTGTTCCTGCACAGGCAGCATGGGCATTCGGGCTGGCAATCATTTTAGGCTTTATTCTAAATAAACATAGATTTGGCGAAAGTGTAATGTTCATTGGAGATAATAGAGATACGGCAAAAATGATGGGTGTAAATGTGGATAGAACTTTAATACAGATATTTATGCTTTCCGGAGTTTTGGCTGCATTTGCTTCAGTGTTATTAGCATGTGAGATGGTGACATGGTGGGCCACTCAAGGACCGGGATATTTACTAATAACCATAGCGGCAGTTTTTATAGGCGGTACATCAATATACGGAGGAGAGGGAACAATATTTGGAACTGTGGTAGGAGCTTTTATTGTAGGAAGCATAACTGCAGGAATTACAGCTTCCGGTGTTGGTGGATTCTGGACACAGCTGGTGGTTGGCCTGGTACTACTTGTGGCAGTTTTTATTAATACGTTTATAAGCAGGCGGAGAACTTAATCTGAAAACTTTTAAAATTTTTACAGGAAATTACTGACAGTACTGTAATTATTTTTAGTTTATTCATTAATTTAGTTTTATTAATTTACAGCCAAGTAAAAGATTATAAAAGTAAGAGAAATATAAAAATTTAACGTTACGGCGAAGGAGATATAAGAATAAAAAACATGGGAAAATTAGAGATCTGTAATAATTTTAAAAAATTAAATGATTTATTTGTTAAAATGTTTATGGAGGGGGGCCGGAAGAAAGGAGGTTCTTTTAGAAAAGAAGAACTTATAAATATTTTATCTCCCGGAAGGGTAAATATAATTGGAGAGCATACGGATTATAATTTAGGGCTCTCTATAAATGCTGCCATAAATAAATACATATTTATAGCAGGATTTAAAAATAATTTGGATTATATAGAAGTTTTTTCAAAATACTTAAATGATTCCAATAAATTCCTGCTGGGTGATATTACTTTTGATAAAAATGTAAGCTGGATAAATTATATAAAAGGAGTTTTAAAAGAGTATGCTTGGAATGGCCATAGAATAGGTGGATTTAATATGGTTGTTGACAGTGATCTGCCTATAGCTGCCGGTATGAGCTCATCGGCTTCTCTTGAGGTTGGAGTCGCAAAACTTATTGAACAGCTTTTTGATTTGAAGACTGATAGAAGGAAAGTGGTAAAATATTGTAACAGCGCCGAAAATAATTTTGTGGGAGTAAACTGTGGATTCATGGATCAATTTGCTGTAACCTATGGGAAGAAAAATAATGTAATCTATTTAAATTTTAAAGACCTTTCTTATGAATATATTCCTTTTAATCTTGAGGATAATTTAATCTTAGTTATTAATTCTAAAGAAGAAAGAAATCTGGCGAATACTGAATATAATAAAAGAAGAAAAGAATGCAATGATGCAGTTCAGCTAATAGTCAAAATAACAAAAAATAAAAACATTAAATCCCTATCGGATATCAGTCCGGATATGCTGTCTAAGCTAAAAGATAAAATGCCTGAGAAATTGTTTAAAAGAGTTAAGCATGTTGTAACGGAAAATAATAGAGTCTTATTAGCAAAAGAATATCTGCTTAAGGGAGATATTGAAAAATTGGGTAAAGTATTATTTGAATCACATGACAGCCTGAGATATGATTATGAAGTATCAACAGAGAAGCTTGATTATCTGGTTGATGAGATGAAAAAAATCAAAGGAGTTTATGGCGGAAGGTTAATGGGAGCAGGGTTTGGGGGCAGCATTATCAGTATTGTAAAGAGAAGCGAAATTGATATTATTACTGATGTAATAGGCAGTAAGTTTTTAAAAAAATTCAATATTTCTCCTGATTTTATAGAATGTTTGTTCTCGGACGGAACAAGAAGAGTGAAATTAAAAGATTCATGAAAGAGATTGGGAAAGGAAAATTTAAGTTAAATAAAAATGTAGGAGCAGGGATTAAAAGCAATGGTAAAAAAGACAGTAGAGATAAACAATCCAGCAGAAATGAATCTTTAAATAGTAAAGAATGCAAAGAAGGCTTAAACCTGAAAAAGAAAGTGATAATAAAAAATGACGGAAGGTATTTGATATATTACGATTTTCAGGATAATTCCGGATAGAACAAGGGAGGCATAAAGTACTGGAACTAAGATATGACCCTATAAAAAATATGCTAGTAGCTGTTGCCACAAAAAGACAGGACAGAACTTTCCACCCGCCCAAGGATTTTTGTCCACTTTGCCCGACAAAGAACGATAAAATAAAAACAGAAATTCCGGCAAGTAATTATGATATCGTGATTTTTGAAAACAAGTTTCCGACTTTTAGCGAAAATCCTGACAGTGTAGATAATAAAAAATTAAATATCGGAAGCGATTTTCAATATGAGCTGAAAGAGTCCAGAGGTATCTGTGAAGTAGTCTGCTACACTCCAAACCATAATATGTACCTGGAAGATTTACCGTTGGAAAAGATAAACAACCTTATAAATGTGTGGAGAGATCGATATTTGGTCCTTGGAGGGAAGAAATTTATAAAATATATTTTAATTTTTGAAAATAAAGGAAAAGAAATAGGAGTTACTCTTTCGCATCCACATGGTCAGATATATGCATTTTCATATATACCACCGATAATTTTAGAAGAGTTAAGGTCGTCAAAAAATTTTTACCTGAAAAATAAAAAATGCATTCACTGCAGGATAATTGAAAGGGAACTAAGAAACAGGATCAGAATTATTACCTCTAATAAAGATTTTATTGCATTTATCCCTTTTTACGCCAGGTGGCCATATGAGGTTCACATTTATCCCTTGAGGCACCTTGAGAGTCTGTGCCAGTTGAATGATAGAGAAATAAATTCTTTATCTTCAGTGATTAAAGAGCTTATAAGTAAATATAATAAATTGTTTAATTTTAGGATGCCTTATGTGATGGTTATTCATCAAAAACCAACGGATAATAGAAGTTATGACTATTATCATTTTCATTTCGAATTCTACCCACCATATAGAACCAAAGATAGACTTAAATACTTGGCAGGATGTGAATTAGGGGCGGGAACATTTTTAAATGATACTCTGCCGGAGGAAAAAGCTGAGGAATTAAGAGATTGTTGATAAAATTTGATTTAAAGGTAAAATTATTATAATAAATCTTTAAATCTAGAAAAGAATTCTTAATAAAAATATCAGGGCAAAGTATTAAAATGGTAAAAAAACAAAAAAAATCAAAATCTGATACCATCCAATCAGAAATTATGGACACCCTTATGATGGATGCTCTTATGGACTACCTTCCGGATAGTATATACTTTAAGGATCTTAAAAGCAGGGTTATAAGAGTTAATAAGGCCTGTGCAGATAAAGCTTATGGAATGAGCACGGATGGAGCAGTTGGTAAAACAGATTTTGACTTTTTTTCCGAAGAACATGCAAAACAGGCTTATAAAGACGAGCAGCTAATAATAAAAACAGGAAAACCTATCGTAGATATGCAAGAAAAAGAAACATGGTCGGGAAAGAAAAGCAGATGGATATCATCAACGAAAATGCCTTTTTACGATAAAAAAGGTAATATTATAGGTACATTTGGTGTTTCGCGGGATATATCGGACAGAAAAAAGGCACAAGAAAAAATAAAATACCTCTCCTTCCACGACTCGCTTACAGGACTCTACAACAGAGCATATTTTGATGAAGAACTAAGAAGGCTCGACACCGCAAGGCAGCTTCCCATAACCATAGTGATGGGCGACGTAAATGGGCTTAAAGTAATAAATGACGCATATGGTCATGAAAAGGGGGATCTGTTTCTAAAAAAGATAGCCGATATACTAAGAGATATCTTTAGAAAAGAAGATATTGTCTCAAGATGGGGAGGAGATGAGTTTATATCAATACTTCCCGGTACTTACGAAAAAGATACTAAAGCTATAATAAATAGAATAAAGAAGATGTGCATCGAAAGAAGTACAGCTGATATGCCCTTAAGTATTTCATTGGGGGTCTCGTCAAAGAAATCACCAGATGAACCTATGGATTCCATACTAAGAGAAGCCGAAGATAGGATGTATAAGTGTAAACTCACCGAGAGCAAATCCACAAATGAAATCATTATATCTTCACTCAGAGAGAATCTAAAAAGAGGAGAATACCGTTGTGAGAAACATACCGGCAGGATGCAGCAGTATGCTCTTACGATAGGGAAAAAACTCAAGCTTTCGAGTATAAAACTTGATGAACTAAAACTACTTATGGATCTTCACAATATAGGAAAACTGGCGCTGGCAGATGAAATAATGTCAAAACCGGGAAGACTTTCAAACGAGGAATGGAAGATAGTACAAAAACTTCCCGAGATCGGATACCGTATAGCAGAATCATCAATGGTACTCAAGCCCATAGCGGAAGCAATACTCTCCCACTATGAATGGTATAATGGCGAGGGATATCCAAGAGGAGTAAAGGGTGAAGAGATTCCCATACTTTCAAGAATATCATTTCTGATCAATTCCTATGAAGCCATGACCACAGACAAGCCATACAGAAAGAAGATGACGGGAAAAGAAGTAGTAAAAGAGATAAAAAGATGCTGCGGGACACAATTCGATCCTAATATAGTAAGAATATTTCTGGAAATATTGGAAAATAATTCTCAGGAATAACCGACTCGCTAAACTCTTCATAAAAAATAAAAACTCTTATTAATCAGCGGTTTTATACAATTTAAAATTATTGGTAATTGGATATCTTCTATCCTTACCGAATGCTCTGGGGGTTATTTTAATGCCCGGAGAACCCTGTCTTCTTTTATATTCATTTGAATCTACCATACCGATTATTTCTCTTACTATTCTTTGGTTAAACCCTTTCTTTAGAATGGAATAATAATCAGCGTCATTCTCTATATATGCTTTAAGTATGGGATCCAGTATTTTATAGGGGGGCAGTTTGTCTTCATCCTTCTGATTAGGTTTAAGTTCCGCAGAAGGTGCTTTGGTAAGAATATTTTTGGGGATCATACTGGAATATTTTTGGTTAATAAACTTGCAGACACGGTAAACCATGGTTTTATATATATCTTTAATTGGCGAAAACCCGCCAGCCATATCCCCATAAAGGGTACAGTACCCGACGCTTATTTCACTTTTATTACCCGTTGACAGTACCAGCCAGTTATTTTCATTGGCAGCGGCCATTATGATGTTTCCCCTTATCCTTGCCTGGATATTTTCCTTGGTTGTATTAATTTTACGGCTTTTAAATATTGGTTTTAAATTTTTAAGATAACTGCCGTAAATGTCCGAAATAGGAATAATAGTGTGCCTGATTCCGAGATTATGTGCCAGCTCTACAGCATCTTCTACACTTCCCCTGGATGAGTAGGCAGAAGGCATCAGTATCCCGTTTACATTTTCTCTTCCCAGGGCAAGGGTAGCGACGGCTGCAGTAAGTGCGGAATCAATTCCTCCGCTAAGGGCTATGACAACTTTAACAAAATTATTTTTACCGGCATAATCTCTGGTTCCCAGGATTAATGCCTTGAGTATTTCATGCTCCTTGCAAGGGATTTGCTGCTTATATTTTAAAATCTTTTTTCCTTTCAGTTTTACCGGTTGCTTTTTGAGGTGGTATTTTAAATCGATTAACGGCAGAGCCTTATGATATTTGCTTATTTCAGTCCTCCGATTTTTAAACCTTAAGTTTTTAAGTCTTGCCGCTGCTGCTCCTCCGGTATCAAGATCATATATTAATGCATCTTCTTCAAATGATGCCGCACGCTTCAGGATATCTCCTTTCTGGTTTATAATCAGGCTGTTTCCGTCAAATACCAGTTCATCCTGGCCCCCCACCAGATTTACATAAGCAATATTTACGCAGTTATCTTTGGCTGCATTGATTAAGACTTTTTCTCTTTCCATAATTTTTTCAGTATGATAAGGAGACGCAGATATATTTATTATAAGTTCCGCTCCACCCAGGATGGACTGAATCTTTATGGGCCCTGAAGGATGAAATATGTCTTCGCATATATTAATTCCGATAATTTTTTCTGCTATCTTGAAAACATAATTTATATTACCTTTTTTAAAGTACCTTTCCTCATCAAAAACGGAGTAATTAGGCAGGAACTGTTTATTATATACGGATTTGATCTGTTTTTTATGGATTACCGCAGCCGAATTGTATATACCGTCCTTTCCCCTGTCAACGAATCCGGTAACGGCAACAATGTTTGTGGCAATTTTTGTAAGTTTGGCCAGGCAGCTTATATTTTCGTCAATAAAAGAAGTTTTAAGCAGCAGATCTTCGGGGGGATATCCGGTAATGGAAAGTTCGGGAAATGCCACTATATCCGCATTATTTTTTTTTGCTTCCAGGATGTGGGAAGCAATAATATCATGGTTTCCTTTAATATCACCGACGGTCGGGTTTATTTGTGCCAAGTATAGCCTTATGGTAGATATTTTTTACTCCTTTTTTCTAATTTACCAGATGGCGACTGCAGATTTTTAATTATAGTTTAAATTATAACTCTTTTTAAAAATTTAATTCACTTTTTATATAGGGGAGAAATTTTCCTGAGATCGGATATGATTTTAGGAATTATTTCCAAAAAATAATCTATATCTTCCCGGGTATTTTCGAACCCAAGAGTAATTCTCAGTGATCCATGGGCATCTTCTCCGGTTATGCCCATTGCAGCCAATACGCGGGAAGGTTTTAGTGATGAAGAAGAACATGCAGAACCGCTTGATACTGCTATGCCTTCATGATCCAGCTTCAGCACCATCGATTCGCCTTCAATATATTTAAATGAAAAGTTACAGTTACCGGGCAGCCTGCTGGCGGGGTGTCCATTTAATTTAATTTCTTCGATTTTATTTAAAAGGGTATTTATCAAATAATCTCTCATTTCCGTAATCTTTAATATTTTATCCGAAAGGTTTTTTTGACCTAATTCCACAGCTTTTGCAAGACCTGCTATTCCCGGTATGTTCTCGGTACCCGATCTTATTCCCTTTTCATGTCCCCCTCCTAAAATCTGCGGCTTTATCCTGGTGCCCCTTTTTATATAAAGGGCACCGATTCCTTTTGGGCCGTATATCTTATGGCCGGAAAGTGAAAGCAGGTCGACATTTAAATCATTGACCTCTGTTTTTATATTGCAGAAGGTCTGGACAGCATCGGTATGAAAAACAATACCGCGTTCCATCAGCATTTTTCCAATTTCTCTGATGGGCTGAATAGTTCCCACAATGTTATTTGCATGCATAATGGTAACAAGTATGGTTCTTCCGGTTATAGATTTTTTAACATCACCGGGGTTAATTATTCCATAGCTATCTACGGGGATATAAGTTATTTCAAAACCAAGCCGGGCCAATTTCTTTAAGGGCATGTAAACAGAAGGGTGTTCAATTACGGATGTAATTATATGATTACCCTTTTTTCTGTATGCTTCTGCTGCCCCAAACAGGGCAAGATTATTACTTTCGGTTCCCCCGCTTGTAAATATTATTTCTTTTGGTTCGGCCCCTAAAGAATCTGCAATTACTTTTCGGGAACGCTCAAGGATTTCTTTTGCCTTCTGCCCCGGAGAATGAGGCTCCGAAGCGTTTCCGTAGTAAACGTTAAAGCAGCTGTTAATCTCATTTACTACCGAGGGTAGAACCGGAGCAGTGGCGCCGTGATCAAAGTAAATATATTTTGATTTTCTTTTCACTGTATCATTATAAATTTTCAACAGAGTGGACTAAAAACTACCATTGATTTTATGTACTGTCAATAATTAATTCCCTTATGAAATTGGCATGGGAACGGAGCAATAATAAAGCTGTAAAATGTTATAATGAATACTATTAATCAATATAATTTTATTGTATACTACAATGGTTGATTGATTTGTCAAAACAGTTAAATTTTATTAAAATTATCGAAATCCATTAATTTTTTTATTAATTTTATAAGGCAATTAAATGTTAGGGAAGTTTTTACCATACATAGAAAAGATACTCCAGCATACAAATGAGATCTTTATTATAAAAGATATTGAAAATAATATACTTTTTATAAATGAGAAAATAAGAGATTATGGATATGATCCTGCTAAATTGGTAGGAGAAAAATATTTGAGCCTTCTTTCCCCTAAACATAAAGGAAAGAGGTTTAAAAAGATTGTTAACAGAAAAAAAGCATTGAACTATGAAGTGGAATTTTTAAGAAACGATGGGACCATCGTAAATGCTTTAGCCTGTAATGCTCCGGTCTGGGGTGAAGACAGGAAGATTTTATTTGTTGTTTCGACTCTTGTGGATGTTACTTCTTATAGAAAGCTGCAAAAAAAACTTATAGAAAATACGTATCTGGATTACCTGACAGGGCTTTATAATATCAGATACCTGTATAAAAGGTTAGGTGAGGAGATAAAAAGAAGTAAACGTAAGGATGAAAAAATTGCTATTGTAATGTTTGATATAGATAATTTTAAAAAATATAACGACACCTATGGCCACGATAGCGGAAATAAATTACTTAAGAATCTGGGGAGGATTATCCGCAAGAGCATAAGAAGCGGTGTTGACCTTGGATTTCGATTCGGCGGAGACGAATTTTTAATAATAATAAATCAAGATAAAAAGAAAATTGCCTATGAAATTGCAAACAGGATTAGAGAAAATTTTATAAAACTAAATTATAAGACTCTGGATTTAAGCATAGGGATCGAGCATTACAGAGAGGGCTGCAGTATTAAGAATTTAGTAGTTCAGGCTGATAAGAAAGTTTACACGGCAAAAAAATCCAAAGAAAAAATAATTGAATAATTTATTAAAATTATTTTAAAAATCAATTCATTTTACTATAATAGACTCCTGATTTGTAAGGAGTTTATTTTTATTTTATTATTGGGCGGGAATCCTTTATCTTTAAATAATTATAAGGCCGGGAGATTTTTGAATAAAATCGCAAAAATAATATCATATATTTTTGATGGGTCATTCATATCCATTCCAATTTTTTTAATTATCTGTTTTATGGTGGTAGAGAATAAAGTTGAGGCTATTGGCTGGGCCTTTCTTTGTTTAACTTTTGGAGCCATTGTGCCGTATATTTATATACGGTTTTTATATAAGAAGAAGAGAATAAACGATATTCACATACCTATAAAGGAAGAAAGAATAAAGCCGCTGCTGGTATCCTGTGTTAGCTATATAATATGTTTTCTTGTTTTATATATAATGGATGGGCCTTTGTTCCTAAAATCCGTTTTTGCTGTAAGTGTTGTTTCTACAGTTATTTTAACCGTGATAACCTACTTCTGGAAGATTAGCCTGCATACCAGCTGGGTAACCTTTGTGGTCATTACCTTCAATATTTTATTCGGCAGGTGGATGCTGCTTCTGATTCTGTTAATTCCTGCTATCGGCTGGGCAAGAGTCAGGATTAAAAGGCATACCGTAATCCAGGTGATATCAGGGGCCGGAATTTCTATGGTAACCACATTTTTTATTTATTATAATTACGGATTCATTAATTTATTTTAACAGGTACCGCAATTATCTTTAAAAAAGACTCTCCGGAATTTCACCAATGCTGACCAATAAACAAAGGGATATTAAATTCAAATACAGGTGGATAGAATAAGCTTGTGCAGATTGTAGGAGACAAGCAATTCTATAGATAACAGAGCTGCAGCTATTGCAGAAGGTAAAATTAAATATTTACTCATCAAGGCGGATGCTTTACGGGAAAAAGGCGGGATCAAAAGTACCATTACCAGATTTACAAAATAAAATGTAAACAGGATTGAAAGTACTGACAGATAATAGTAAAGGGAACCTAAAAAATCAATTCTGAACAGGGTTAAAGCGATGAATACTGCCAGGATAAGGAGATAGATTATAAATTTTTGGGGCCTTTTAAAAAGCTTTCCTTTTTTTGACTGCTTATAATATTGAAATACGAAGACGGGGTAAGTTATGACCATAACCGATGAACCGCATAGCAGGCCGGTTATAAACCTTATGTTATTATTTGTATTGTAAAGGCCAAAGTTGGAAGCAATGCCGTCAATTATCATGGATAGAAAAAAAATAGAAAATATTATTAAAATATAGGGTGGAGGAAGATCATTTTCTTTTCCCCTGAACATTATAAATAAAATTATGGCTGTAACAAAAAAGCCCATATAAATACCGCTGCACCTGGAACAGACAGGCAGCACTGCATTCCCGATAGCAAGGCTCCGGGAAGGCAGTTGATGGCAGACTGAAAAGCCTATTGTTTCCATGAAAGAATTAAGTACCTGCAGTTATTGTTCCTTTCGATCTTGATAGTTTTCTATATCCTGTTTAAACTTGCCAAAGCCTTTGTCAATCATCATGAGCAGTATGGAGTGCAGCTCCTGATTGGCCGAAGCGATAACTGAAAGCTGATATTTTTTTCCAATACCCATAAGCGGCTGGCTGCATAAATCTTTACCATAAGCATCGGTTACCAGCCCGCCGCTTTCTTTCAATATAAGATATCCTGCCGCAATATCGTAAGGATAATTATTAATTATACTGCCCTGGCCGACTTTTATATAATCTTTTTCGAGGGAAGGGTAGTCATTTACGAGTCTGTGACCGATATCGATATAACAATCGAGCTGGCCTGATGCCACTCTGGTCATTGAAAAAGATGAGCTGCCCAGGAAAAAAAAACTGCCGTTGAAGTTTGAAGTATCGAGCAACTCTTCTAAAATTTTTACAATGGGGCCGACAGGTTTCCCCCCCAGCCCTATCGACCAAAAAAGAGAATTTATGTCACTATTACGGGATAATGAAGGAGAGATGATTTTGCTGCCATTGATAATTTTTGCCCCGGAACCCTTTTTGGCCAGAAATATCCTGCCGCTTTTTATTTCCTGTACACAGCCTATTTTTAAGTCCTTTATTTGTGGCTCCTCAGTAAAATCTGATAGAGCAATGGAAATGCAACCCGACTCCAATCCTGAAACGGCTGCCCTGGTGCCATCTATGGGGTCAATTATTAAAAGCTTATCCGTTGGCCCTGATTTAATAAGGCCCCTGTCTTCGGAGTAGTAAGCTATGTTCATATTCTGAAGGTAATCTTTCAGAAAAGTCTCGGATATATCATCAATCAGGAAGGTTGAATCTCCGCCTATGGATTTTCCGGAAATGTATCTTGCATCCTGTTTTCCGAAATATGGCAATATCGTTTCTCTGATTTTACCGCTCAATTCAAGAACAAATTTTACATTTGCATCATTTAGCATATTTATAGTATTTTAACTTCTTATTTGATAAATTTCTAATTAATTATACAAAGTAGACGGGCAGCGAAAAGAGTGAGTGGATAAAATAAGAAATTTATCGTACTTTAAATAAAATTATAGTTTTCTAACTGCAATATTGATAGAATTAACCATATTATTTTAACAGTCTGTTTCCGGATCATGAAAGGAATTTCTTATGATATATGATTTTCATACGCATACTTATTTAACCGATGGCAGTAACAGCCCTATTGAGCTTATAAGAATTGCAATTGTTTCCGGTTATAAATGTATTGCCATAACCGATCATGTCAGTTATTCAAATCTTGATTTTATAATTTCAAGGGTAGGTAAAGATTGCCAGCTTGCAAAAAAATACTGGGATATAGATGCAATCCTGGGGGTGGAGCTCACCAATGTCCCGGCTAAAAGTATAAATGATATGGCCAGAGACGCCAAGGAACTTGGTGCGAAGCTGGTGGTAGTCCATGGTGAAAGTATTGTAGAAGATGTTGAACCGGGGACAAATCTGGAAGCGGTAAAATCAGAGTATGTTGATATTCTGGCCCACCCTGGAATTTTTACATCAAAAGAAGCAGAATTTGCGGTAAAAAACGGTATTTTTATAGAAATCTCCTACAGAGTCGGCCATAGCCTGACAAATGGAGTTGTAGCTAATATAGGCAGAGAGGCAGGAGTAAGGTTTTTAATTGATAGTGATGCCCACAGCCATCTGGATTTATTCAGACCGGGCATACAGGAGAAAGTAGGACTGGGCTGCGGCTTAAAAAAAGACGAAATAAAAGAGATTTTTGAGAAAAATTATAAGCTCTTTTTTAAGAGGATTAATTATTAGTTGACAATTGAAATATGATATAATTAAAAAAATTTATTATTTTTGGAAATATAATTTATTTTCGATACAAATTGAAACCAGGAGGAGGTATATATGAGCGACAAGAAAAAAACAGAGGAAGTAAAAGCAGAAGTAGTCGGGTCTGAAGAGAAGGCTGGAGTTATGGCTATTATATCATTAATCACAGGAATACTTAGTATGCTCTGCCACTGTGTTCCAATCGCAGGTACGTTTATTGGCTTTTTACTCAGTGTAGCTGCAATAGTTCTGGGTGTTCTTGAAGTTAATAAGATCAAAAAGGGTGAGTCCAGCAAAAAGGGTAAAGGAATGTGTGTAGCTGGTATTATTCTAGGCAGTGTTGGAATTGTTTTTGGAATCATATGGATAGTAATTATAAGTTTGGGTACCCTGGGCGGCTTGCTGGGAGGACTTTTTGATTATTATTCCTATTATTAGAATTTGACAGTTATTTTAAAAATTTTAAACTTTTTTGGCGCCGGTCTATGCCATCAGCAAGCTTCAAGATCGTTTGAGTTTGATGGGTTATATATGCCCATGTGTTCCAGATGTACGGGTATATACATAGGTTTTTTATTTTCCCTGGCAGCAGTTCTTATAATCGAAAGGAGAACAAAGGGAGAATTTCCTTCCGTAAAGACGGCACTGGTCACAATCGGGATCATACTGATAATGGGTCTGGACGTAGTAGTTTCGACTTTAAAAATTTATAGTTCCAATAACTATATCAGATGCATCACCGGCTTTTTGGTTGGATGGTTTTTGGCGCCGGTCATGCTTTCACTGAAAAATATTTTGATGTGGGAAAAATTAATAAAAAAACCTTATCTTAACAGCAAGAAATATTTTTTTATATGGCTGGTTTGCGGAATTACAGTTATAGTGGCTTTTATGTTCAGCTACGGAAAGATTCTAATCTTCTGGGGGTTTAGTTCGATTCTGGGTACGATAACCATGATTGCATTTGTGGCATTAATATTATTCTTTGCTGTATGCCGTAAATTGGCCAATAGTATTAATTCATGGAAATATTACTTTTTAAGTCTGGCTGCAGGCGTTGCCGCCGGTACAGGATTTTTGGGACTTTTCTCTGCAGTAAGAGAATTTTTGATCTGACCTGCCTTTTAAATGATTACTTCTCTTCCGATTCCCTGCGATCAACACAGCGCGGCTTAATTTTTAAAATTTTACGGTACCGGATTTTTTATATAAATTTTTACACAGTTTTTATTCATAAAATTTTTAAAAATTTAAAACGATTTTATGATCCGTATAAAACAAAGGGCTGCTTTTATTCTTTTGATTCATCCATACTTCCCGGCCTGTAACCTTCAAGATCCAGGGTAATATATAAAAATCCTATTTTTTTAAATTTTTTTAATATTTTTTCCCTCAAATTACTTTGGGCCAGTTTACGGATTTCATCCTTTTCTATTTCTATTCTGGCCACAGGGTATTGATATCTTACCCTTTTCTGTTTAAAACCAAGAGAATGAAGATATTCTTCCGCTTTTTCGATTTTTCTCAATTTTGATACCGAAATCTTTTCTCCGTATGGGAATCTTGTCAGAAGGCAGGAAAGGGCCGGTTTGTTCCAGGTGGGAAGGTGCAGTATTTTAGAATATTTTTTTATATCTTCCCTGGTCAGGCCGCTTTCGGCAAGAGGGTTTCTGATGTCAAGTTCATTCAGCGCCTTTCGGCCGGGGCGGAACGTATGAAGATCATCGTAGTTAGTTCCGTCGGCTATGATATTGAAGTTATATCTGTCCTTTATGGAAATTAATTTTAAAAAAAGCTCTTTTTTACAAATATAGCACCTGTTTATAGGATTTTTCCGTAATGTCTCTAATTCCAGCAGGTTTAAATAAAAAATTATATGCCTGCATTTTAAGAGCCCGGTAATTTTTTTTGCTTCCAGGAGTTCCTTTTTGGGAAATACCGGAGATTTTGCAGTTACCGCAATTACATTTTCACCTAGTACTTCAACGGCAAGCTTTAAAAGAAAGCTGCTGTCAGTACCTCCGGAAAATGCTATAATCACAGATTCATAAGATTTGAGAACTTTTTTTAATTTATTAATTTTCCTGCTGTTCATAATCATTCCATTATTTTTGCCCGGGAGCATAAAATATATAAAAATCTTACTTTTTGCAATAGTAAAGGTAAAATGATATTTTAAAAATAAGATCCTGGGAAGCCTGAATTTATTTTGGGTAGATGGAGAATAGTTAAAATTAAAAATCCGGGAGATAAGTATGAAGGATATTGTATATATTGACTGCTTTTCAGGGATAAGCGGCGATATGATGGTTGGTGCGCTGCTTGATATGGGATTGGATTTTTCATTTCTTAAAAATGAATTGAAAAAGCTGGATATCAGCGGTTACAGCATTGATTGCAGAGAAGTTAAAAGGGGTTCGATTAAAGCAAAAAAGTTTGATGTAAAAATAGCCGGCCCCCAGCCAGACAGAGATTACAGAGACATAAAAAGAATAATTGGAAGCAGCAAACTGGATGCAGAAGTAAAGAAGATTTCTCTGGATATTTTTAAATTGATTGCGGAAGCAGAGGCGAAGGTTCACGGTCATGATGTGGAAAGGATACATTTCCATGAGATCGGAGCATTGGATTCCATAATTGACATCGTTAGTGCAGCAATAGGTATAAAAAGTTTAAACACCGGATTATTCTACAGCAGGAGGATACCTCTGGGCTCGGGGTTTGTAAACGGTACGCATGGGAAATTACCTGTTCCCGCACCTGCTACAATCGAGATATTAAGAGGGCTTCCGGTTTTTGGGGGTAAGTTCAATTTTGAAGCGACAACTCCTACCGGGGCTGCCATAATAAAATCAATAGCAATCGGATACGATGGGGTCCCGCCTTTGATTATTGAAAAAGTTGGTTATGGAGCAGGCAGCAGGGAAGATAAAGGAATCATTAATGTTTTAAGGATCTTAAGCGGGGCCGCTAAAGACGGACATGGGGCCAGGGCCGAAAACCTGATTATGCTTTCTACAAATATTGATGACAGCAATCCGGAGATTATAAGTTATCTTCAGCAGAGACTATTTAAAAATAAAGCACTTGATGTATGGACAGAGCCTATTTACATGAAAAAAAGCAGGCCTGCTTTTAAGTTGTGTGTACTCTGTGATAGGCAATCAGAGTCTTCGATGGTCGATACCGTGCTGATGGAATCAACAACCCTTGGTATTAGAAGGCAGGAAGTCATAAGATATTCAGCTGGCAGGGAGATTAAAACTGTCGGCCTGCCATACGGAGAGGTTAGAGTGAAAATAGGCATACATGCTGGCAAAGAGGTAACTGTTTCGCCTGAATTCGAATCCTGCCAAAAACTGGCAGAAAAAACAGGCATGCCTTTGAAAAAAATATATCAGGATGCCGTTTTGTTTTTTTCCAAAAGATAATATTTTAATATCTCCTGCAGTACAGCCACTGTGGGAACCGCAATTAAAAGTCCCCAAATGCCGAATAATGCACCGCCTGCAATAAGGGAAAAAATTATAATGCCGGGATGTACCCCTACTTGATATTTCAATATATTCGGAGAGATGAAGTAATTATCTATTTGCTGGATAGCTATAAACAACAGGATAACCAGTAAGGCCTTTAATGGTGAAATGAACAGAGCTGCCAGTGCGGCAGGTATGGCTCCTATTATGGGACCCAGGAGAGGAATCATATTGGAGAGTCCGGCTATAAAGCCAAGCAGTACCGCAAAATCTACTTTTAAAACCAGCAGCACAACTGTACATAGGATACCGATAATGACGGATATTAACAACTGCCCCCTGATATATCTGCCGGCAACTTTATTAATTTTATCCAGAATAATAGCTGCCTGATTTTTAAATCTTTTTGGTATTATTTTTATAAATATGGTTTTTATTCTGTTTGTATGATTTAGTATATATAATCCAAGGAGCGGTCCCACTATAATATAAAGAATTATATTAAGTAAGGTCCTGCCGACTGTAGTTGCACTCTGAAATATATTAATTTCTTCCAGGTTGATCCTGCTGATAAAATATTGGGTAATGCTGCTGGCATCTTTAGGTATTATATCCTTGCCTATTAAGTTTTCAATGCTTTTTATTATGGTGTTTTCCTTTAGAAAATTGTTCGTGATAATGGTAAGGTTTTCCAGATATAATGGGAACCTTTCTATGAATGTTTCAAACTGATCAATTATTGCGGGGATGATAAAAAAGAATATCACAAAAATAATACCTGTAAAAATAACATATGTTATGGCTACCGCAAAAATCCTGCGCATTTTCTTTTGCAGTAAAGATACTAGAGGAGACAAAAGACAGACTATGGCCACAGCCAGAATCAGCGGTATGATAGCTATTTTTATTAAGTATACGATATAAAAGAAAAGCGCCGCTATTAAAAGAAAACCTATTATTGACCATGAAAAAATTCCGATATTCTTTATATTCTTTATACCGTTTGAAGGTTTTTTAATTCTCATAGGACATTATTATATTATATTTTTAAAAAAAATATAAATCCAAGGTTATCAGTGGTTACTGATTGAAGTAGCATTATAATTGTGATAAAGTTTAAATTCAAAATTAGTGAAAATTAGGAAAGTAGAATGCCGGAAGAATCAGTTGCCGCTTATGTTAACAATATTATGACTTTTGCCCTATTTACAGCAGTAATAATATTAGTATTTGTGGCACTTTTTTTATTATCACGTACTTTAATCTATAGGGTCGGGAGCAAACAAAGGACAGAACCTGAAAAAGAATTTTCTCTTTACAGGCCTGTAAACTATAGAAGAGATCCAAATCGATTTAAAAATATGTTTATTCTGGGGACTATATTTATTTCTATAGTTTTTTTTATATTCCTTATCATTTCTGTACTTAATTATGCCGTAGAGCCCGCAGTAGGTCTGAACCTGTATTTAATCGGGGGCATGATATTTTATTTTATATTAATAGCGGCGTATATAGTTAAATCCGGAATTATAAGTTAGGAGCCAGCAGGGTGCCATACATGATCAGAAGTAATCTGAATATACTGGTAGCAGGATTCGGATGCTGCAAGCAGGAAATATTTGCAACTCAGGGTCCGCTATATGATATTCAAAGATTTGGTGTGAATTTTGTCAATATTGCCGAAGATGCAGACATACTGGTTATTCAGGGTTTTTTTAATGAAAAGGGCATACAAAGGATTTTAAGTATTTATAACAGGATGTACTCACCAAAAGGCATAATTGCAGTAGGGAGCTGTGTTCTGAATGAAAATTTATTTAAATCGGAAAGCAAGCTGCTCAGGCGGTTCAGAAAAAAAATAAAAATAAATATGTATGTTCCAGGCTGCCCTCCCAGACCGGAGGCCTTCATTCACGCTATTCTGGGAATCCTTAGCAGGAAATAACTAAAAAAAACAAGTACTTATTTATATTTACACAAATGATTGATGATATTTATAATAAAATTTATTCTTCCTCAGAATCCGTAATGATAGGAGAAGCGGGGAAAAATTTAGAATTTATTTTAAAGGATAGGATAAAAACTATTTATAAGGCTGGCCAGGATTTGTTGATGGAGGTATCTAAAGAAAACCTCTCTTCCGTGGTGAAGGAACTGAAGGAGAATCCCGAGCTTAAAGTAGGCAGCTTCCAGAGCGTAGCTGCTTATAGAGAAAAGAGTAAAAAATTTTTAATTATAGGACTTTCATCCTTTACCAATAATTTCTCTGTTCTGATAAAAGTAGAAATATCCGAAAAAGAAATTACGAGAGTTATGGGCATGATGGGGAAGTTTTATAAGGCATTTAATTTTTATAAGGACAGAAGCGGAATAATTACGGAAAAATCAGATATTGAGATATTTGCTCAGAGACAGGATGGTCTGGATTGTTTTGACTTAACCATCTCAGCGGACGGTGATAGGGCCAAGGAAGCTTTTATCGATACCGGAATCAGCAAGATTATGGGCAGCGAATACTATAAGGGTTTGGGAATATATAACCTCATAGCTTATATCGGAAGATTTGACTGGAAGGCAGGTATATTCCCGGAACTCTGCCTTTGCGGCGCTTTTGAAGTTCTGCTCCAGCTGAAGGCGCCTGAAAGAGCCAGGTATATCAGGATACTTTTGTGTGAGCTGTATAGAGTATCTAACCATATATATTTTATATCAAATATATGTAGTGTCCTGGGATGCGATGTTGCTTATAATTTTTCTCTTCTGGAAAGAGAAAGAGTTTTGAGGCTTATAGAAATTATAACCGGTGCAAGGATTATACCTAATTTCATAAGAATAGGCGGTGTAAAAAAAGATCTAAGTGAGGAGGCATTATCCGCCATCAAAAAAATTTTACCGCTCTTATATAGGAATATAAAAAGAATTGAAAAAATAATAAAAGATGACTTTACAGTAATAGAGAGATTAAAGGATATTGGAATTATAGGCAAAGATATCGCCGTAGATTATGGCATATCGGGCCCGAACCTAAGAGCTTCGGGGGTAAGATATGATTTAAGAAAGGATAAGGATTATATATCCTATAAGGATTTTTTATTTACATCTCCTATAGGAAGAAAAGGGGATTGCATGGACAGGATGCTGGTTAGATTTAATGAAATATACCAATCTTTAAGAATAATAAGCCAGGCCGTAAATAAATTTCCTTCAGGGGCCTATATAAAGAAGGTAAATTTATCTCATATAGAATTTCAGTTTGGAGCAGTATCATATGGTGTCGAGTGCCCGCACGGTTTATTCAAAATCTATATAGAGATTGAAAAAAACAATATAAATGCAATGGTGGTAAAAGGCCCTTCTATTAACAGCCTTATTTTAAGCGAGGAGATAATGAAAGGCAGCAGAGTAGAAGATATCAACTTGATTCTTACCAGTCTTGATATAAGTGCCGGTGAAATAATAAGCGATTAAAGGATAATAATGCTGGTGGTCATAAAAAAGATGTTTTACATTCTCGCGATACTGATAGTGAATTTATATATATGCGAGTATATAGGCAATAAATTCTTAGCCAGGATGGAGCTTAGGAGAGGCTATAGAATAACCAGACTAAGAGGTGCAGGGTTTCCGCTGGTAAGGCTGTTTAAATATTTATCCAAGGATAATAAGTTAAATATCTGGACTTTTTTTATCTTTTTACTCTCTTTTCTGATATGGAGCGCAGTTCCAATTACTTCGAATTTAGTTTTGATAGAAATAGATTACAGTCTTTTGGTTGCAATAATTTTTTATATAGGGCTCATAGTCATGCTGCTTCTTAATTCAAGCAGAACTTCCTATAGCGCCTTATTTAGCGAGACCAGTAAAAAAATATTTATTTTGCTGTCTTTTTTGATTCCGGGTTTATTCAGTATGGCAGGTATTGTTTTTATAAACAGAACATTAAGCTTAAGAGAAATTGTAAATTCCCAGAACCAGTACTGGAACATAATTTTTCAACCTCTTGGATTTATGACATTTTTTATATCAATACTGCTGCAGTTGAAAATACTGGGTATAGGCAGCGGAAGTTATCTATCCGATGATATAAAGATAGGCAGGGAGGGAACGGGTTTGGGAAAAACAGTTGAAAAGATTGCTGTCTATATGATTGTCTTTTTCTTGATTATGATTTTAAACTTATTATATTTGGGGGGCTGGCAGAATATGCATATCATCAGGGGAGAGATAATGATTGCCGTAAAGTTTTATTTAATGTTCATGATCTTATTGTTACTGGACAAGGCTACTGCCAGGATAGACAGCTATAAACTTTTGGTCAGGGTTAATTGGAAATTTTTAGTTCCCGTTTCATTGGTTAATTTTATAGTCACGCTTGGATTTTTCATAAGCAGGAACAATAATTTAATTTGATGGGGTGTTTTTACTAAAATGTTAAGGATGATTAAGAATTTTTTTATCAATATATGGAATGTTATAAGGAAACCCAGGACTGTTGCTTATACGGGGGAAAAGATGATAATTCCCGAAGGCAGCAGGGGTGTTCTCCATTTAAAGCTGGATCTGGATTCCCTGGAGGTCATTTGTAACGGCTGCGGGGTATGCAGCATGATTTGTCCGCAGGATAGTATAGAAGTAAAGAAGAGAGTTGATGATAATGGGAGAGAAGTTCTGGATGAATTTTATCTGGATTTGAGAAAATGCATTTTTTGTGGCAATTGTGTCGAATTCTGTGAAAGGAATGCTATTAATTTATCCTACAAATATCAGCTTGCCGAGTTTAGTGAGAAAAATTTAAAATTAGAAAAAATCGAATTAATAAAACCATCAAGCAAGATAAGAGATTTCTGGTAAGGATATTATGTCATTTGAAAGTCACCTGATAATTATAATAATACACTACATAAGTCTTTCCGGACTGGTGATATCCGGACTTCTGGCATTGTTTCTTGCCGGCGGGAGAAAAAAATTATTTTTTATGTTCCTTTCTTTTTTATTTGCAGGAATTTTAAACTTTGTCTATTATTCCGGTGTCTTATTTTTTATAGCCGGAATCATTATTATCTTCTTTTTTTTAGCATTATACTTATTTGTTTCCCAGGTAGAATTGTTTAACACGGGTCAGGAATTAAAAAAAGAGGAAAGGAAATTATCCCGCAGTGCCGCAGGCAGTGTTATGAGCGTTCTTCTGCCGTTTTTATTGTGCTCCGCTGCTGGTTATTTAGTTTATGATTATACGTCCGATTTTTTAGACAAAGTCTCAGGCATGGAAAATATTTCTATTTTAAGTCTGGGAGATATTGCTAAGAGACTACTGTCTGATTACAGCTTGGCCGTGATCCTTACAATCTCATTATTGTTCCTATCCTTTTTGTGGTTTTTAATTATGGGACAGGAGGAGAAATGAGCTTTCAATTTATAATATATTTTAACCTTGCCCTTTTTCTGCTGGGAGTGTTTGGAATCTTATACAGCAAGGATATTGTATCACTGTTTATTTCCTATCAGTTTATAATTATCTCTGCTGCTGTTAATTTCCTGAGCTTTTCAAAGTTGTTATATAAGTATTCAATGTGGGGTGTAATTTTTATTATTTTCGGAGTTGTATCTATTTACTTTTTAATGTTTTGTATTATCTATTACATTTACATGAAGCTGGATCCACTGCAGAAAAGAGTTTTTTACAGGAATTTCAGATTATTTAAAATAACCAGAAGTGACTGGTGGGGAGAAGATAATTTATAAGATATGAACTTTTTAATTTACATCAGTGAAAAAATAAATCCTCTGCAGAGTATAATCGTTCTGTCTGCTTCAGTTTTGATTTCTTCTTTTTTCGCGGTCTCCGGGAGAAAAGCCTTTAAGAAATTTATAATTGTAATTACTTTTATATCCTTGATTTCCGCTTTTTACCTTAATATTTATAGTTTTATATCAGCCGGTAATTTTTCCAGCTCCCTTCTGACCTTCGGGACGCTGCAGGTAATCGAGGTAAGCATGATTTTATTCAGCACGCTTAACCTGCTTCTCTTTATTGCCATATACGAAATAGACTGTAACCATTTTATTAAAATATTAATGCTGCTTTTATTTTCAGCCATCTGTGCTATTTTTGTGGTCGTAGCCGGAAACTTTATCTTATTTTTTACCAGCCTGACACTATTCGTTTTGACCATATTCCAGCTTGCAGCCAGCCTAAACCTGAACATAAGCAAGTCAAGACCTCATATACTCGGATATTTCCTAAGACCGGTCCTGACAGTGATTCTTTTCTTTTTCGGGTTTTCATTATTTTATGGTGCTGCTGAATTTAAGAGCATGGACCAGATTTTGAATTCGGAAAGTATTTCTAATCCGCTGATAGCGCTGGGCTTGATTATTTTTGGAATTGCGATGTATCTCTATTTTTTCTTATTTCCTTTTCAGAATCCCTATCTGGGGATGGTGAAAAGAAGTAGATTTTCTTCAAATGCTGTTATATGGTTTCTTTATTTTCCGGTAGGATTTTTCATATTTCTAAAATTTGGTGATTTATACAATTATTATATAGGAAAAAGCAGCATTTATATGTCCATAACTTTTATGGTAATTGCCTTCGTATGTATGCTTGCAGGGAATATTGGAGCAATTACCACAGGCAGCATCAGAAGAATATTATCATTTTTATTCCTATTTTTTACAGGTATTTTCCTGCTTAATCTTTCCATGTTTTCTGCAGGAATTATAAGCAGTGTCTCAACTAAGTGGATCAATATGGCAAATATCCTCCTTATAATGCTTAGTTTTATACCAATAAGCAGTGTTTTTAACGAAGTTGAAAAAAACACAGGAAGTGATTCCATTAATGGCTTAGCAGGATTTGGCAGAAGTAATATTTTTATTGTAATAAATCTTATAATATTATTTTTATCATGGCTGATGCCGGCACTTTATATTTTACCGCTTATGAGGAGTAGAATGGTTTCATCAGGCGCAGTAGCCTTGAATATAATATTAATGGCTATAATAGCGATTGTAATTATATTCCTGACCGTAAATATTTTTAGGGTAATTATCCAATTTTTTAAAAGATCTCCCGGCGGAACGGTGCAAAAAATCAGATTTCCCCGATTTTTCTATATTTATATTACTTTTTTTACTTTAATCATACTTGCGGTTTCAGTATTGTGCCTGCTGGAAATATCAGGTATAAGTACCGGAACCGGTAGTTTTAAAATAACTGACTTTAATCTTTAAGTATAGCATAGATTAACCATTCGACTGTCTTGGAAAAGCAAAAAAAAAGATTTAATATAAAGCATTTTATGATTATTATCTTGGTGCTGCTTATAGCAATAATAGTAATAATAAGTGTAAATAAATTTTCCTTTAAAAAAGAATATGAGCCGGGCACTGCACTTGCTTGTGAACTGCCCAGATATAGATTTATAGATATGGACAATATAGGAATCACGGGCGATGCTGATAATGATAAAATAAATGACCAGAAAGATATTATGCAGGGTGCAAAAAAGCAGCTCGAAAATCCGGCCAGGAATATTCTTCTGGAAAAGGAAGAACCCAATTATTATCAGGGTGGAAATCCGCCTGAAAATCTGGCGATTAGCACAGATATAGTGGCCAGGGCTTTCCTGGAAGCAGGTTTTGATTTAAGGGGACTGGTATACGAAGATATAAGCAGTAATTTTGAAAAGTATCCCCTAAAAGAGATCTGGAACCAGAAAGTTTGCGATCCCAATATTGATTACCGCAGGATACAGAATCTGGAAATTTTCTTCAAAAGAAATGCAAAAGATCTGGATATATTATTTAATGCCCTGGATGAAGAGAAATTGAATTCGTGGCTCCCGGGGGATGTAATTTTTTTTGATATGGATAAAGATGGTTACAGTGATACCGCGGGCATCATTTCAGATAGCACCACCAGAGATGGTGTCCCCAAGGTGATTTATAACTACATTGATTTCGAATATACTGTGGAGAAAGATATTTTAGGTGAAAAGATTATCACCGGTCATTACAGGTTTCCCCGATAAATCTAAAAAAATCATAAATGGTATTATTTTATACGAAACTCTGGTTTTATCTTATACCCTGTATAATATTTTAATGATGCTTATGAATATACAAATTAATTGATTCTATAAAAATATATAGAATTATAATAAAATTATTTCTAAGAAGATGGTTAAATATTTTTTAAAAATACTTTATTTATGCGTTTTACAGAGAAAGTTTATGGGGAAAGTATTTTGAGAAAATCAAAGGTACCCGGAGTAAATTTATTTAAAAAAACAGCAGTTTCAGCAATTGTTTTTTTGATATCGATTTTAGTTCTGCTTATCTCACCGGGAAAGGCAGAAGCAATCACTTTAAAAGAATTAGGGAATGCGATTGCCAGTCTCAGCAGCGATGAAGAGAACCTGCTGGAAGAAATACTGATATCTGAAGCAGAAGTTGAAAATAAGAAAAACGAGATTGAATCCTTGAACAAAGAGCTTGAGATATGCGAGAATCAGCTGAAGGAGCTGAATAAAGCCAAAAGAGAGTTATTGAAGGGCATCGAGGAGAAAAGGGAGGTCCTGGCTGAGAAAATAATCTTCTCTTATAAGTATGAGAGCAATAATGTGGCAAAGATTATAATTGGCGCCAGGGATCTGAATGAGGTTGTAAATAACATTTACCTTTTTAGGAATATAATGAGCAGGGAAGCTGAAATCATAGAACAGCTTCGTTTTGAAAAGGAAGAATATGATAGGGTTTCACGTAAATCCGAAGAGAAAAAGAAGGAAATTGAGACCGCCAGGGATAGAATTACTGTTGAAAAGGATGAGCTGTCAAGGAGAATGGGGGAGAACAAAATCCTGCTTGAAAAGGTAAAAGGCGAGAAATCGGAGATCCAGAGCCTCTTGACCGAAATAAAGAAAAGGATAGCACAAATCCAGCCTCCCGGGCTCTCACTGATAGGAGAATGGGATATGATAGCCACGGCCTATTATGCTTTTGGAAAGGGAGGCAATGATATAAATGGAAATGGAATAACGGCAATAGGGCTAAGGGCACGGGAAGGGATAGTTGCCGTGGATCCAAGGATTATCCCCCTGGGGACAAAACTTTATATACCCGGCTACGGTGAAGCCCTGGCTGCGGATACGGGGGGATGGATAAAGGGCAACAGGATTGATCTGTGTTATGAATCTCTGGAAGAATGCTTCAGATACGGCAGGAGAAAGATAAAGATATATCTGGTTGAAGATTAAGGGATTAGACCATTTTTAAAAATTCGGATAAGGATTTAAAATCCCTTATGTACCTTTCTTCAGTCACATTACCATCTATAACTACATCCCGCGGATCAAAAAACGGAACAAGCTTGAATGACGGGTTTTCAAATATTCTCATATGTATTTTTTCCATATTTTGGTATTTTTTCCCAAAGGAAAAGAATTTCTGCAATATGATATTAGATACGTTAAGCCCCAGTGAAACAATTATATGGGGTGTAATTATAGAGATTTCCTTGGTAAGGAACCCTGTACAGTTATTTACATGCTTCTTAAGCGGCTGGATGATTTCTGCTGAAGATGTATCTCCCTTTTTAGAGGCTTTTCTCGGTGTACATTTAACCATATAGGTAATATATAGATCCTCGGTCAGGGAAAGCCCGGTCTGTTTGAATACTTTTCTCATAAACTTTCCAAGATCGTTACCGGTAAAGGGAACGCCTTTTTTTTCAGCGCCATCGGCACATGGGTAATCACCTATAACTATTATGTTTGCTTTGGGCGATCCTGCACCAGGAACGGGTTGTTTTCGGGTTTTTACCAAATCCAAGCACTTTTTACAGCCTGAAACTTCATTACTTAATTTGTTTATACTTTCCCTGGCGCTTATTGGCATTTAGATTAAAAATTGCTCTCTGAAAATCATCTGACGTTATAAATTAATCTTGTTTAAAAGTATACAACATAAAAAAAACCGAGTAAATAAAAATTCACTTATTCTTTATTTTTTTATATATTCTGTTATGATATCACGTGCTTAGTAGTCTGAAGCACAGCATGTAATCGGGAAGGAGATACAGTGGCAGAATATCAGGAACTGGCAGATGCTATTATAAAGGGCGATAATATAGCAAGCAAAGATATTGCGCAGAAACTGGTCGATGAAAATATGTCACCTGTGGAAATTCTAGATAACGGGCTGGTGCCCGGGATGGATATGGTGGGTAAAAAGTTTAAAAATAATGAGATTTACCTGCCTGAAGTATTAATAGCGGCAAGAGCCATGAAATCTGCAATGGAAGTCATAAAACCAATGCTCACAGAATCGGGCATAGAGACCAAAGGAAAGATAATTATAGGCACGGTACAGGGCGATGTCCATGACATCGGTAAAAATCTGGTGGGCATGATGCTTGAAGGAGGGGGATATACTGTAATTGACCTGGGAGCCGATGTCCCCCATGAAAAATTTTTAGGTGAGATAAAAAAGAACAGTGTAAAACTGATAGGCCTGTCGGCACTTCTTACCACTACAATGATAGGCATGAAGACGGTAATTGGCATGCTTAAAGAAGATAAGGAGACTTCCGATGTAAGAGTTATGGTCGGCGGCGCGCCGCTGACACAGGAATTTGCTGATTCCATAGGCGCTAACGGTTATGCTCCTGATGCAACCGGTGCCGTGGAGCTTGCCGGCAAGCTGCTTTGAGAAGTTGATGTTCTATACCTTAATCATGGATGATCATCATATTATTTTTATAATATTCCCGGGCCAAAAGTTAAAAACCGGTTAAATCAATTTAATCTATGATTTTAGTTCTATAAACAGGTTGGCCATTTCAATTGCACCCAGTGCGGCCTCCCAGCCCTTATTTCCTCTTTTGGTTCCCGCTCTTTCAATGGCTTGTTCCAGGCTGTCAGGAGTTATAACCCCAAAAGCTACAGGAATATTAAAATCCAGACCGGTTTTGGCCACTCCTTTAATGGTTTCACTGGCAATATACTGATTGTGCGAAGAGTCCCCCTTTATAACCGCGCCCAGGCAGATGATTGCATCATACTTTTTTGATTCTGCCATTACTTTTACCGCCGAGGGAATTTCAAATGCACCGGGGACCCAGGCTATACTGATGTTATGGTCTTCACACAAATGCCTGTGCAGGCAATCCAGTGCCCCATCCAGAAGCTTTGATGTTATAAAGTCATTGTACCTGCTTACCACTATTCCAATCTTTAATTTTTTTGCGTCCAGCTTACCTTCATATTTTTTCATTGCTTTTCCTTTCTATGTTAATCCAACATATGATTTAATTTATGTTTTTTAGTTGATAGGTATCTTTTATTATTTTTATTGGGAGGTATGGCTATGGGTATTCTTTTGGTTATTTTAAGCCCATGTCCTTCCAGACCCACTATTTTCTTCGGATTATTAGTCATAAGATGTATGGTAGAAAGGCCCAAATCCGAAAGTATCTGTGCTCCTATACCATAATCCCTGAGATCAGCATCAAAACCCAGATAAAGATTTGCTTCAACGGTATCCAGGCCCTTTTCCTGCAGCTCGTAAGCTTTCATTTTATTGCAGAATCCTATGCCCCTTCCTTCCTGGGACATATAAAGAAGCACGCCCGAACCTTCTTTATTTATGTTTTTAAATGCGCTGTCTAACTGCTCTCCGCAGTCGCACCTTTCGGAACCAAATGTATCCCCGGTGAGGCATTGTGAATGTACCCTCACCAGAACATTTTTTTTACCCCTGACTTCGCCCTTGATAAAAGCAATATGGAATTCAGGTTTTATGGTTGAACTGTAGGTTATTGCTTTAAAATTTCCCCACCTGGTAGGAAGGGTAACCTCGGCAACTTTGTCAATCAGCCTTTCTTTTGTTTTTCTGTATCTTATAAGTTCTTCAATAGTTATTATCTTAAGATTAAAATCTTTGGCAATTTCCAACATATCGGTAAGGTGGGCAATTTTACCGTCCTGATTAATAACCTCACAGATGACACCGGCAGGGAAAAGTTCTGCCAGTTTTGCAAGGTCAACAGCGGCTTCTGTGTGACCGGCCCTGATAAGGACGCCTCCTTCGTATGCGGAAAGAGGGAAGATATGACCGGGTATGGTTATATCTGTGGGTTTGGTATCCGGGTTTATGAAAGCCTTTATGGTCTTTAAACTATCTTCTGCTGAGATCCCGCCGCCTTTTAGTGATGCGGCATCTATGGATATAGTAAGAACTTCCTGGCCAGGCAGAGAATTATCCCTATCATAATATATGACAGGTACCTTTAGTTTATTTAATCTTTTTTGCTCGCAGGGTAAAAATATTATTCCCCTGCTGTGAGACATTAGGAAATTTATTGAAGAAGCAGTCACTTTTTCCGCAGCCTGGAACAGTACCCCTTTATTAGCAGGTGAACTGTCATCGACAATGACTATTATATTTCCGTGCTTTATGCCATCTATGATATCTTTAATGGGACTAATGAAATTTTTATTGTTTTGTAAATCCATATTTTTCCAGTTTCTCTTTAAGTATTTTATCTTTTAATTTATAAGCGCCCGTATTTTCCATATTTCTGTTCTGCAGAAAATTTATGATATAGCGGTAAGTCATATCTACTTCAATATTTACCACGCTGCCTGGTATTTTTTGGGGCAAATTTGTATGTTCATATGTATAGGGAACGATAACCACACTGAAACCGCTGCCCTTGACTTCGGATACGGTAAAGCTGATACCGTCAACAGCTATGGAACCTTTGGGCACCACAAAATCTCGAATTTCGGGGGGCAGTTCCAGATTAATTAAACGGGATTTGCCCATATCTGATATATTTAGAATTTTTACCGTACAGTCGGTATGCCCGCTTACTATGTGCCCTCCCAGCTTATCCAGTGGAGTCATTGAACTTTCAAGATTAACTATATCTCCGGCGGCGTAGTATTTAAAAGAGGTTGTATCAAAGGTATTATATGAAACATCACAGGTAAAGCTGCTGCCGGCGCAGCTTTTAGCTGTCAGGCATACCCCGTTTACAGATATGGAGTCGCCTACATTTAAGTCTTTTAAAATCTCGCTGCACTGGATTTCAATTTCCATGTCTCTGCCGCTGCCGGTTATTTTTTTTATTTTGCCTGTTTCTTCTATAATTCCCGTAAACATATGAACCCCTGATTTTATTTTTAATCTTTTAGGGGATAGGCAGTGACCATGATATCATCTCCCACCCTCTTTATGTTTCCAAACCTTAAAATATTGCAGCCGGCTACCTTCTTTATTCCCAGGTTACCGAACATATTAAAACTTCCGCCGCCCCCAATAATTTTGGGAGCCAGGAAGAATATAAACTTATCGATTAAATTTCTCTTCAGGAAAGAGGTCAGCAGAGTTGGGCCGCATTCCAGAAGAATCGAAGTTATTTCATATTTTTTATACAGAGTTTTAAGCACTGTCAGGATATCCAGCCCGGTAGTCCCTTCAGGATCTTTTATAACCGGAAGTACATCAACGTCAGCCATTTTAAGTTTATTGATTTTTCCGGCAAGTCCCGGTGAGGGTTTTTGTTTAGAAAAAATAATGGTTTTTACCATGGCCGAAGTTCTTATAATATTGGAGTTAAGGCTTATCTTTAAACTGCTGTCAAGAACTACCCTGTAAAATTTTCGAATGCTGTTTTTAACAGAAGTATTTTCCAGGTTGTTTCTGGGAAAAAGATAAGGATTGTCAGACATTACCGTATTTATCCCTGTTAGTATACATTTATATTCTTTCCGGATGCTTTGGACCTTCATTCTTGATTTATCTGATGTTATCCACCCGGAATCAGAAGCCGATGCTGCTATTTTGCCGTCAATACTTGAGGCAATTTTACACAATATAAAAGGAACACCCGTTTTTATGTGTTTAAAAAAGATTTCATTTTGAAGCTTTATTTTGTCTTCCAGGAGTCCTGTCCTTGTTTTTATCCCTGCTTTTTTTAATATCTCTACCCCCCTGCCGTTGACTCTGGGATTGGGATCTATGCATCCGATAACAACCTCCTTAAATCTGTGCTTTATTATCTCATTTACGCAGGGGGGTGTTCTTCCCCTGAATGTACAGGGCTCAATAGTCACATAAATAGTGGAGCCCTCCAGCGGCTGTCCGGAATTTTTTATGGCTTCCGTTTCTGCATGGGGCAGTCCTGCCTGCCTGTGATAGCCCGAAGATATTATCTTTCCGTTCTTTACAATAACCGCACCCACCATGGGATTGGGTCCGGTATTTCCTTTTCCTTTCCCGGCAAGTTTTATGGCAAGCCCCATATACCTCTTGTCCTCACCTGTAAAACGGCTATTGTTTTTATCCGATTTGTTCATTTTTTATATATGTTTTTACAAAATAAAAAGCCACGGAGAAAATCCATGGCTTGCTATAAAAAAGTCAAAAATTTTCTCCTATCCAGACTATTACTGTCGGTCCTAGGATTTCACTAGGTCAACCTGTATTATAACAGGGTTGCGGACTTTAACCGCCGGTAGGGAATTTCACCCATCCTCGAAAATTCACCTGAAATTAAAGAATTTCAAAAAATCAATAAAATACATGTAGAATATACTAAAATTAATTTAAAATGCCAAGCTTTTTCTATAACAGTGTCGAACTGCCCGGGAAGCGGTTCAGCTGTGTGTGGGGGGGGGCGATAAAAAAACAGAAGTGGTAAAAATTAATTTTTCCAAACTTAAAAAATAAAGTAAGTTTATGTTATAATTTATAAAACAGCTTGCATGCAGGGCAAAGGGAGTAAATGGCAGTCAAAGATAAGAATATAAAAATTTCCGCCTCTATTCTAAATAGCAGTTTTATAAATCTGGGCAGTGATATAAAGGAACTGGAAAAAGCAGGAGCCGATATGCTGCATCTGGATATTATGGACGGCAGATTTGTTCCCAATATAACTATAGGTCCTCCTATTATAAAAAGCATAAGGGGGAAAACCAGCCTGTTTTTGGATGTACATCTTATGATTAAAAATCCAGACAGGCTACTTGATAGTTTTATAGAAAGCGGAGCGGACCTTATAAATGTTCATGCCGAGGAGTGTCCTCATCTGGACCAGACATTAAATCATATAAAGAAAGCGGGCAGGAAAGCTGCAGTTGCTTTAAATCCTTCTACGCCCTTATGTTCCATAGAAAACGTCCTGGGGCTTGTTGATATGGTACTGATCCTTACAGTTAACCCCGGTTTTGGAGGCCAGAAATTTATATATGATATGGTTTATAAAATAAGGAAATTAAAGGAAATGATTGATAAATACAGAAGCATTTCTTCTAATTTAAAGAAAAATATCGATATCCAGGTGGATGGTGGAATTAATATAGATACTGCCCCGGCGGTTGTCCGGGCGGGAGCAAATATATTGGTAGTAGGTTCAGCTATTTACAAGTCGGGTGATCCATCGGGATATATAAAAAAAATAAGACACAGAATTTCAACGGTAGGGTCGGTCTAATTTATAATGTTTTATTAATAATATAAGAATCTTCAATTAAAAAGGGGTAGTACGGATGAAAAAGTTTTTAATTTTCATGATAGCGGCTATGATATCTTTCTTCTTATTTGCTGCACCTATTTTTGCTTTTACCCAGGAGAATGACAGCGAAGTAAGCATAACTGCCGACGCAGATGATGATGTTTATGCTTTCGGAACAAATGTAACTTTAACTGCCGATGTCGACGGGGACCTAATTGCTGCAGGCGGAAGAGTAAATATTGACGGAGATATCTCAGGCGATTTGATAGCTGCAGGCGGGTATTTGAACTTGAATGGAGATGTGGGCGATGATGCCAGAGTCACCGGCGGTATGATTAATATTGATGGCGAGGTAAATGACGATTTAATAGTAGTGGGGGGACAGATAACCCTTGGCAGCAGCGTATTGGTCGGAGGAGATCTGGTTGTAAGCGGAGGGACCATAGAAGTAAATGGAGAGATAGACGGAGATGCAGTATTGAGCGGAGGAAGTATTAATATTTCAGGAAAGATTAACGGCAATTTAAATATAGAAAGTGTTGGAAGTCTTACAATTGCCAATGGTTCCGAAATCACAGGTGATGTTACATATAACTCGGCCAGTAAGGCAGATATATCGGATAATGCAATAATAGGCGGTGAGATAAAGGCTACTATTATAGAAAAAACCGGGGCAGCAGAACTTACAAAAAGAGCTCCACTGGCTTTTATTACCGCAACGTATTATGGAAGTAAGGCAATTTCATTTATAAGTCTTTTTATTCTTGGAATAATACTTATTTGCGCAATTCCCGTGGTGTTCAATAAATTTAATGAAAGAATGAGAACCACGCCGGGAAGATGTGTGGGTGCAGGGGCCATAATGCTGTTCGGGACGCCTATAGGATTATTGGTTCTGGCTGTAATCTCTGTAATACTTTTTATTACCGTAATCGGTGCGGGACTGGGAGTCATAGCTCTTACATCAAACTTTATATTAACTATAATATATGCGCTGCTTATATACATTAGTACCGTATTTTTATCTTTCTTTATAGGCAGGATGATACTTTACAAAACAAGCTTGAATATGGATAAATACGGCTGGAAGGTTTTAGCCTATCTGATAGGCCTGGTTATAATAGTAGCTGTGTACAGTATTCCATTTATCGGCTGGGTGTTTAAACTGGCAGGAACACTTTTTGGGTTTGGCGGATTGATGCTGGTTATAAAAGACTGGCTGACGGGATTGGGAAAAAATAAATAACACTGTTTCCTTTTGATTTCAGCCTGACTTATTGACAGTGAGTAAAATAGGACAGCGGATCAGGGTATAATGACGGTAAAAAAATAGCCCTACCGTTTTGATAGGACTATTTTTTAATTGAAGGTTTTTAATATAGATTAATCAGCTGATATAGCTTCGGTTGGGCAGCTTTCAACTGCTTCTTCGATGCATTCTTCATCGTTTTCTTCATAATCTTTTTTAATAACTTCCGCTATATCTTCATCTTCATTTAATTTAAAAATATCAGGACATGTTTCTTCACACAAACCGCATCCCGTGCAGAGATCTTTGTCAATTTTTACTTTCATTGATTTCCTTTCCGTTTTTTATTTTTCTTTCAAAATATTGTTATGTAATATACAAAATTTTTTTTTCTATTTCAATAAAAATTTTTTTACAGCCTGAAATGCTCTTGGCCGGCAGGGGGGGGTTTGTTGAACAGCGGAAATAGAATTGCTATTATATTTTAATTGATTTATGGGTATAATTTTAAGAAATTTAAAGTATTGGTAATTACAGCATGAAAACCTTTATAGTTAAAAGCTTGCCCAGGGAATTTTACCACAGAGATACTTCTAAGGTAGCCAGGGAATTGCTTGGGAAGGCACTGGTGAAATTTAAAGGGCCGGAAATGGTAGGGGGAATAATTACAGAGACAGAAGCCTATTATGGCCGGGATGATCCTGCCAGTCATGCTTTTGGCGGAAAAACGCCCAGAAGTAAGATAATGTTTGGAATGCCTGGCACTGCTTATGTTTATCTATGTTACGGGATGTATTATTTGTTAAATGTCGTAACCGAACCAAAAGAAATACCGGGCGCAGTACTGATAAGAGTGCTAAAACCGCTGTGGGGCATAGGTACCATGAAGGAGAGAAGGAATACTGACCAGAAAAGCAGTCTTGCAGACGGGCCGGGAAAATTAACCACAGCAATAGGTATAAACAAACAGGATAACGGGGTTGATATAGTAACAGGAGAAAACGGATTATATATATCTGATTATAAAAAAGGGAAAAACAGCTTGAGAATAGCTGTAACAGGCAGGATCGGGATTAAAAAAGGTGAGGACAGAATGCTCAGGTTTTTAATCAGCAGTGAATAAATATAGTTTCTAATATATTCAATATGTTATATTATTTAGTTAGTTTAGCATCGGAATAGGCAGTTGTTATTTAAATTATAAATATGATGGATTTAAAAAAATTAAATAGTTTACCGGTTATTACCAGAAGAATGTATCTAATCAAGAACACATGTGAGCTAACAAACATTGATCTGGAGTATTTATTTGGTCTTATGGATTTATATAACAGAAAAAATAGTGGGAAATGGTTCTGGCAGAAAGCGGTTTTTACGGGAATGATTAAGGAAAACTATGATAATTTTAATACTGCCATAGATAAAATATTAAAGTGTTTAAAGCAGGCTGATGATAAGGAGATCGAAAAACAGATAAAATCTGCTGCTGGTATACTGGAAAAGTTTCTGACCAGTATCGAATATAATTGTAATGTCAGGCGAAAGAATGATTTTAAGTACGTAAAGGGATTTTTAAGCAAGAATTTAAAAGACCTGATTGACGATAGTATGAGTAGATTGTGATAATATTTTCATTTTAATCAGAGACGGAGTATTCCTCTCTATACATCTGTCCTTCCTCATAAGTCACTATTCCATAATAAGGCAGAATATCCGGGCTATCCAGTTCTATTGCAGCACGATACATACCCGCACTTATTTCTGTTTCTTCAGTTGTAGAATTTTTTTCAGCTCTTATTATTTTAGATTCTGGTCCCTTTAAGTATAAAATAAGGTCAAATTCGGTATTATTTTCAATTATCAGCACGCTATTTTCCTGGCCCCATATTTTTCGTATAGGAACGGATGCTATAAGTTCATTATGATTTAAAGAAGTTATCAGATCAATTTTAGAATCAATGAGCAGCGGATTGATTTCTTCCTCCAACTCCGGATTATATCTAACGATGATTTCATAAAGGAACACCGCCTTTTTATAATTGCCGGAGGAATATTTATCTTCTGCAATACTCTTAAGGGCGGCCGGCTGTATATTAGAGAAGATTTTTCTTATTTTATATTCCGGTATTTCGTTATAATAGCTATCTTCTATTCCCAGGTCCATGATGTTTAAAAATTCTTCAGCACCTTCCTCCATATAATCAATACTGCCAGCCAGTTCCACCGCATGGTTAATATAAGTATTAAATAAAAGGATGCCGGCAGAGTTAAAGAATTCACTATCCTTATGCTCATTGATTATTTTCTTAAGCGCTTCTATAGATTTTTCCCAATTTTCATTTTCATTAAAACTCAATGCTGCATCATATAAGTATTCGGGGATCTTATAAACAGCTATGAAAGCCTCATTTGTATCAGGAAAACCGTTCTTGATTCCTTCAAGCACTTTAACCGCATCCATATAACTTTCACCCGATTCATTATATTTCTCATTGTCATAGTAATTCTTGGCCAGTTTTGAATAACTGTCTTCAAGAATATTTTTTATTTCCAGGTCATCTTCACTTACTGTTTCGGAATCCATAGCTGCTTGGAGGCTTTCAATTGCATCCGGATAATTACCATTTAAATAATAAGCAAATGAAATATTTTTAAGTGCACTGTCTGCAAATCTGCTATTGGGATAATTCTCCAGAAGTGTATCATAGTAATTTATTGACTGGGAATAGTCCTCATTGTCATAACTTTTTTGGGCATTACCTGCAAGTGCCGAGGGGCCAAAGATATTTGATAGTATGAGTCCGGCAATAGAGAGAAGGAAGAATATGATGAAAAAAGAACTGCCTTTTGTTCTTCTTATAAAATTAAAAATAATAAGAATTAGGCTTATTATAACCACGGGGATGCTGACAAATGGCAGTATATCCCAGAACCTTCCCTTGTCTATATAAACAAGGTAACCCATACCTATAGTAATTATTATAAAAAGTATTATAAAAAAAATGGAAGTGGGACCAATTTTACTTCTTTTATATATATACATAATTTTAATCTTTTAGCGATAATTTTAAAATATTAACATAAAAATTGATTATTAAAAACAAAGATTATAATATTCTGGAAATGTATAATTACTATATCCAAAAGTTATGTATATAAAAGTTATATACATATGTATTAATGTTTTCTATAATATTGGAGAGAAGTACTTTAAAATGCGAACGGCAGCCAATTTTTTGATTTTTTTAATTCCATTACGAGAGTATCCCAGAATTTCCCATTGTAAAAGTGGTCCTTTTTCTGGACCCGGATAGTTTTAAACCCGCATCTTTTGTATACTTTTATTGCTCTATGGTTGTATTTATAAACGTTCAGCACAATACTTGTAAGATTAAGGCAGGATAATGCAAAATTTACAGAACTCCTGATTGCATCCGAACCATAACCTTTGTTCCAGTAGTTCTTTTCACCGATTAAGATACCAAGCTCACAAATTCCTTTCTCGCGGTCTATTTTATGAAGAGCACAATTACCAATATAAAAGTTAGTATCTATATCTTCAATAGCAAAGACTATGTCATTTTGAGAACTCTGGATGTGTTCAAACCAATTGAGTTCCTGTTCTTCGGTATAGTCACGAAAATCCTGGCTGAGGTACATATTGATAGAAGAATCTTTTAGCCATATCAAACATTTTTTAAGATCACCTTTTTTTAGTATCCTCAGGATTGTTTTTTTACCAAAAATTTTCTTTGGTAGAGATATTTTAAATTTTTCCTCCTCCGCGAGTCAGCTTATTTATAACTCTTTATTTTTTACTCAGTTTATTTACAAAGGCTTCAATAAGATTGACTGGAACAGGGAATACAATGGTTGAGTTCTGCTCTGTTCCTATTTCTTTTAGGGTTTGGAGAAAACGAAGCTGTACCGAAACCGGATGTTTGCTCAGTACCCTTGCCGCTTCGGATAATCTTTCGGAAGCCTGATATTCTCCCTCCGCATTTATTACTTTTGCTCTTCTCTCTCTTTCGGCTTCGGCCTGCCTTGCGAATGCACGCTGTATGGTCTGCGGTAATTCGACATCTTTGATTTCGACAGTTGAAACTTTTATCCCCCAGGGATCTGTTTGTTCGTCTATTATTTTTTGAAGCTCCTGGTTGATTTTTTCTCTTCTGGCAAGTAGATCATCCAGTTCTGCCTGGCCCAGTATGCTTCTTAGTGTAGTCTGAGCTATTTGTGATGTTGCCACCATATACCTTTCGATTTTTACCACACTTTTAGCGGGATCCATTACCCTGAAATAGACCACTGCGTTTACTTTCACCGGGACATTATCTCTGGTAATAACATCCTGCGGCGGGACATCCATGGTAACGGTTCTCAGATCAACTTTAATCATCTTGTCCACAAAAGGTATTATCAGGAATATACCGGGTCCCTTTGTTCTCTTTAATCTTCCGAATCTGAATATTACACCCCTTTCATACTCTTTTAGAATTTTAATGGCGGAAACCACAAGTATAAACAGAATGATTGCGCCAAAGGCAGCTCCTACTATAGGACCGATTAACATTTTAACCTCCTTTTTTATTGCTTTGCTTGTTTAATATTTTTACGGTCAGGGTTAAACCTTCTAACGATATTATTTTAACTTCCTGGCCTTTTTTTATTTTTTTGCCATTCACGGATACTGCCGTCCAGATTTCCCCGTCTACTTTAACCAGCCCTTTCGGATCCAGATCCTGACAAACTACCGCTGCTTCTCCGATGATCCCTGATTTGCCGGTAACCGGTTTTAATCTATGGACCTTATAGGTTGCTCTTATTACTATAATCAAAAATCCGGATATTACAACCGAAGCACTGATTATAAGGCTTGTGGCTATTTTAAGATAGGGGGCATCGGTGTTAATTAATAAAAATGACCCTATGATAAGAGAGGCCACTCCCGCTATTGAAAGTGCTCCGCCCAGGCCGAGCACTACATCCAGAATAAATAAAATTATAGCCAGGATTATGAGGGCCAGACCGGCATAATTTATGGGAAGAATGCTGAATGCATAAAATCCCAGGATTATAAACAGGACACCAATTGCACCGGAAACACCCAGACCAGGCTGAGAGAATTCATAGATTATTCCAAATATACCTATGATGAATAATATATATGCAATATTGGGATTTACAATAATATGGAGAAACCGTGAAATAAAATTCATTTCTATTTTTTCAGTAACGGCAGTCTTTCCGCTTACAAGGAAAGTCTTTCCTAATTTTTCTATGAATTTTCCATCTATTTTCTCAAGTAAATCTTCTACATCAAAAGCGGTAATATCTATTACTCCCAGGTCCAGCGCTTCGGCTGCAGTAATAGAAACACTTTCTCTAACTGCTTTTTCTGCCCAATCGGCATTACGGCTTCTGGCTTCGGCAAGATTTTTTATAAAAGAGACCGAGTCATTGGTTACTTTTTCCATCATATCTTCGGATATCTGCTCACCGCCCAGATTTACCGGATGGGCGGCTCCAATACTGGTGGACGGCCCCATTGCAGCTATATCACCGGCATAGGTTATAAATACTCCGGCTGAAGCGGCTCTGGCACCATCAGGGTAAACAAAGATTATGACCGGGATATCCGTATTTAATATATCGATTATGATTTCTCTCATGGATGTTTCGAGCCCGCCCGGTGTATCCATTAGTATTATGAGGCCATAACCGGAATCAAGGGATTTTTTTAAACATTTGCCTATATGATTGGACATGGGGGGATCTATGGTATCCTTAATCTCGCATATATAGAAATTATTTATTTCAGTGTACTCTTTGCCGTTATCACCGCTGGTTTCATCCTGCCCCGGGCCATTGGCTGATGCGGTTAAAAAAAATAGGGTAATAAATATAAATATGATTAAAGATTTACTGATATATGTTCGCTTGAATGTCAGGTAATCCACTTTATGTCGTTATTGGTTGAATAAAAATTTTTTTTACCATATCATTATACTACAAAGCGGTAAAAAGGTTTGAGTATTTACGGTTAAATATTAAAATTTGAATGCTATCAGCAAGTTTATAATAAATAAGGAGTAGAAATGGAAAAGTGGGAATGTCAGGTTTGCGGTTATATTTATGATCCTGAAAAAGGGGATCCTGAAAATAATATAAAATCCGGTACAAAGTTTGAAGACCTGCCTGACGATTGGGTTTGCCCTGAGTGCGGAGCATCTAAGGATGAATTCGAAGTTTATGAACCGTAAATAATCATGAGCTGAAGTTATATATGCACTTTTATGGCGGAAACGGGGCAGCAGTCGAGACACAGCTCACATAAAATACATTTGTCTTTATTGAATTTCAATTTAGAGTTTTTGGTGTCAAGACTTAAAGCCTGAGTGATGCAGATTGAGGTGCAGACACCACAGTCCACACATTGGTTTCTGTCTATTATAATATCTTTTTCTGCTTCCTGGACAGGGACACCGGTACGGGACAGATATTTAATTGCCTGGTCAATCTGATTTTTATCACCCCTGAGCTCTATTAACATTTTACCTTCCATGTCAGGGGTTATTTCTGCTCTTAAGATATTGAATTCCAGGTTAAATTCTTTTACTAGTTTATATGTGATAGGTTTTGTTACAATTTTTTCCGGAAAACTCAAAACCAATTTCCTTTTTATCATCATAGTTCCTCCTTGCTGAGGATTTCCAGACTGTTATATTTCTCTTCTGCGGGCAGGGGATTAACAGCGGCAGTTAAAAAGAATTTACCGTTTTTAATTTCTTTTTTAAGAACGTTTGCTATTTCCAGTGCCTTGGAATAACTTGAAATTGAGCCCGTTTGAACATATTTACCGTTAATTTTTATTTTTCCGCTCCTGAGCTGCTTATAATTTATTTTGCCATAAGAGGGCTTGTTTCTTCTCTGGACTGAATAGTCAATGATCTCGGTACATATATCTTCATCTTTAACCTTCAGGAATTCCACCATCTCCTGGTCAATCACGGGAATAGGAATTCCAATACCCATAAACATAGAGACCCCATAATTATGAAAAGTGCATGCTCTCAGATATTCGGGTGTCATCTGTTTCAGATCACCTATGACAGCAAGGGTTCCCGCCGGGCCGCAGGGGGTGCCGTTTGCCAGTCTTTCCTTGCCCGGATTATGCTGCGAACCGTGCCAGGAGACGTAACCCTGGCTGCCTCCTAAAAATATTCTGGTACCTATTCCAATGGTCCTATAATAAGGGTCATTTAGAAGCGGACTGAGCTGGCCTGCGCTGCAATAAGTGGCGTTGCCGCAATTAGGCAGCAGTTTCCCCATATAAGTATAAATTGTCCTGTTTGAAGAATTGGTAGCCACTGCATAATTCTGGTAAGCATTCCTGGGATTAAAAAGATAAGCCTGATTGATGGTATCTATGGTTATGTATGTTTCAATTTCCCTGTTGGGATAACAATCGGTACCATATCCTGTTGCTTTAAGCTTAACCGGTTTTCCGGATATTAAATCTTCAATTACATGTGCACCGCCGTATCTGATCCCTTCTGTCTCTGAAAGTTCTGCGGCGCCGATGTATACGTCTACGGCGGCTATTCCTGCATATGCGGGTACATCATTCAGCCACACTTTGGTCATTTTTATCGGCGGGTCCGAATGCCCGAAATTTATGAATGCACCTGTAGAGCACATGGGCCCGAAGGTTGCAGTGGTTACCACGTCTATGTCTTTGGCCGCTTTTTTTATCCCTTTTTCTTCTGCATATTCTATTATCTCTTCGGCATTAAGTACAAAGACCTTGCCGGTTTTTATTTTTTCATTTATTTCTTCTATTGTTTTTGCCATAAAATATTTAAGTTCCCGCTTTTAATTTAATAGATTATGATACTCTAATATTGGTATTTTGCCAATAATTGCCAGATAAGGCGAAAATAGATTTTTGGCTGTCTATATAATATAATTTTAAAAAAGTCATTAAAAGAGTACAAATTATAGTTTTAAGAAAAAAGAGCAACTTTTTTAAAGAAAGACAGTTAAGGAAAAGTAGTGAATCCAAAATTTAGAAACCCTATAATATTGAGTATTGTTGCGACCGTTTTTTTAATACCGGTTCTTATACTGACCATGTATTTATTTGATTCGATTAATTGGATAATGCTGATTGTAACTGCAGTTATTTATTTATCAATAATTTTTATGGTTTTTCTATATTACAGCTGCTTTAAGAAAAAATAATACTTGATCAATGACACATAATGGCGACATAAATATTGAAAGGCTCTTTGCTGACATCCCCGGTCTGGATAAAGAAATATACAGAAGTAAAGTCAGATATAAACAGAAATATAACTGGAGAATTTTATACAAATATAGTGATATTTTAATCAGCTGTGACACAGATATCAGTTTAAGACTGGAGAAATCGATAAAAGAGATTTACTGCCTGCTGGAAACCCGCATAAAGGAAGACCCTGCTTTTCAAAAAAGCCTGTCTCCCCTGAAAAGTAAACCGGGGTACCACGCTATAATAAAAGAGATGTACCGCAAGACGGCAATTTTTAATGTCGGTCCCATGGCTGCTGTAGCCGGAGCGGTATGTGATTATATGGCAAATAGCCTGGGCAGCCGCTGCAGGTGTCTGATAATAGAAAATGGCGGAGATGTGTTTATAAAAAGTAATGAAGATACCGATGTCGGCGTATATTTAAACAGTAAGTATTTTGCGGATAAAATATATTTAAAAGTAAAAGCGGCCGATACTCCCTGCGGCCTCTGTTCTTCATCAGGAAGTTTTGGTCATTCTCTCAGTATGGGTAAAAGTGATCTGGTAGTGGTAATGGCTAAATCAACAGTTACCTCAGACGGTGCCGCCACTGCGATTGCAAATAACATAAACAGCAAACGGGATATCTTCAAGACAATAAGCAATTATAAAAATATAAAAGATATTACCGGCATCCTGATTATAAAAGATGATAAATTGGGCATCTGGGGAAATATCGAACTTACGAAAAGTTAGTCCTATTTTTGTTTTTGACCAGCAGTACCGGCTTTTTTTTCATCCTTTGTTTTAAATGCATCGGTATCTGAACCAATCAGGCTTTCTCCTTTGAATAATCCCCCCTTGGCTATGGTGAGGAGGGCATCTTTCTGGGTTAGGTTACCAATAAATTTTCCAGTGGGAGAAATCTCGACTTCTCCTGATGCGATCATGTTACCCTTATAGGTACCGGCTATTAGAGCATCTTTAGTTATAATATTGGCTTCAATTTTTCCTTCTTTTCCAATCACAATCTCATTTTCAATTGTAATCTCACCATTAACCGTTCCATCAATTCTTGCTGAACCCGGACATTTGATTTTCCCGTCTACTTTGACTCCTTCAGCAATAATGGTGATATTTTTTGACCCTTTTAAATCAATTCCTTTCCTCTGCAGCATTTTTCTTCCTTTCTTATAGGCCTCCTGCTTTACAGCTATAAATTTCTTATTATAGTTTTTAGCAAGCTATTATAACATTTTTTACCCAAAATTAATGGTAATTTTGCCGCTTTAAATTTTGCCCTTAAGAATATAGAATGGTTATAATCTATAAAAAGGAATTTAAAATTATGAAAATAAAAGAGTCATTGATCTTGTTTATAACGCTGGCATCAGTATTTATACTGGTGTTAACAGCAGCCACTTCCTGTAATATTGCCGGAGAAGGCGGGTATGATATTTTAACGGATAAAGAGGATGGAGGCACAGCTGAGGCTGAAGATAAGCATGAAGAAGAACCTGCTTATGAGGAAGAGATTAGTTCGGTAAATCTGTGGACCAGTGACCTTGTCCCGGAATTTATAGGCACTGAAATAAAATACGAGCTTGGTAAATTTTTTGACCGGGTAGAAGCGGTGCGCAGCAAGGAAGATTCTGACGTATGGATTGAAATTGACCAAGGCCGCAACGATTTAAAAATAACATGGGTCCTGGCTCCCGTGGTCTCTTTTTTTAAGAATTTTGAACATATATCATATGAGGAGATAAAGAAGTTCTGGTACGGAGATAAAGAGGTTCTGAATTATTTATCGGCAGATGGTTCTGCTCCCCGGCTTATTTTAACGGAAAACATTTTTAAGGTGCTTGAAGAAATTTTGGGAGAAAATAGAAATGATAATATAAGGGTTGTAAGCGAACAGGATCTTCCATCAAATATTGAGGAGGACGGTGTTTTTTCGATAGTTCCTTTTGACAGCATTAATAAAAAATATAAAGTGCTTGACTTGGATGGCACGCTTGTCCTGGATAAAGATACGGATATCAGCAGTTATCCGCTGGCCATAAGCATAAATGTGGAAAGCAAAGATATAAAATATAAAGAAACAATAGTTAAAAATTTATCAGATATTTTAATTACCAACAGGGATGCGGAAGAGCTGGTATCAGTTATTATGACCGGTGTCACGGCAATAGTCAGGCAGGTGGCAAGAAAAATAGAAAGAGATGGAGTCCTTTCTCCTGGTACGGAAATTGCAGAGGTGTTGAAAAACGCAGATATTACACACATAAGTAATGAGCTGCCTTTTGTAGAGGGCTGTACGGGAACGAATCCCCAGGGTTTGGTTTTTTGCAGCAGTCCCGAATATATAGAGTTGCTGGAGTATGTTGGAACCGATGTAATTGAGTTGACTGGTAACCATATGAACGACTACGGAAATAAATGGATGTATTATACCCTGGATATGTATGACGAGGAAGGCTGGCCCTATTTTGGCGGCGGAAGGAATCTTGAGGAATCATATAAGCCGGCTGTTTTCGAAATAGGAAGCAATAAAATAGCATTTCTTGGCGCTAATACTTATGGCCCTGCCAGTAACTGGGCCACGAAAGATACACCCGGTTCGGCACGTATAAATGTGTGGGGTGAAGTAGAAAAAGAGGAAGATATGGAAAAGTACGAATCCATAATAAAGGAGTTAAAGGAAGATGGATATATAGTAATATTTACTTTTCAATACGAGGAAACCTATAACTTTACTCCCACGGTTAATCAGGTTGCCGATTTTAGGAGGATAATAGATGCAGGAGCCGATATAGTAAGCGGAAGTCAGTCTCATTATCCAATGGGAGTCGAATTCAGGGGAAACGGCTTTATAAATTACGGGCTGGGTAATTTATTTTTTGGGCAGCAATCGGATATTATGGGAAATAACCCTGGAATAATCGCAAAGCACATTTTCTATAAGGGTGAACATATAAATACTATTTTAATTACTACCATGCTCAATGAATTCAGTCAGCCAAGACTTACTACTTCCGAAGAGAGAGTGGAGCTTATAGATTCTATCTTTGGCGGCAGTATAAGATAATGGTAATTAATTTTTCCGATTTACGGCAGAAGGGGTTATGAGAGAGAATCTTAAAGAGTACGCGATAGTAACTGACAGTGCGTCAGATATATCAGCGGAATTTGCACAAAAGTATTGCATAAATGTTGTTCCTATCTATATTCATTATAACGGGAAAGAGTTCAGAGATGGCATAGATATTAATCCAGGCAGAATCTACAGGCTTCAGAAAGAAAAGAAAGCAATATTTACATCTTCTTCCCCTTCACCCAGTGATTTTTTAAAGATTTACGAAAAGCTGCTTAAGAGATATAAGAAGGTTTTATCCATTCATATAAGTTCGAAACTATCTGCTGTTATAAAATCAGCCAGGATTGCAAGAGGGTTGCTTAAAGAAGAGAGAAGAATAAAGATATTCGATTCGCTGTCAGGTGCTATGGGTACCGGTTATATAGTGCTGACTGCTGCAAAGGCCGCCCTAAAAAAATATTCCTATGACAGGGCAATGCCTATGATTGCTTTTTTAAGGGATAACATCAAACTGTACGGCACCATTGATACTTTAAAATATTTAAGAAGAAGCGGGAGAGTCCCCGCCATTGCCAATTTCATATCCGGGATTCTGAAGATAAAGCCTCTTCTGGGAATTAAAAATGGAATAGTTGAAATGATTGGAATTGCTGTTACCAGGTATGGTTCACTTGTAGAGATAACCAGAAGAGTTATAAAGGATTTTAAAAATGAGAAATGGGTCATAGTTTCCATAATCCATACCCTGTCTTCTACGGAATCTGAGAGAATTATGAAAAAAATTCAATCTTCTCTGAGATGTGTTAATACTATCATTACAGAGTGCACGCCTGTTATCGGTGCCCATACCGGTCCCGGACTTATTGGAATAATTGTAAGTAAAGTGAATCAGGATATCGTTGATTTATTTATCTGAAGGCTGGTCCCCAGAGTCTCTTTCTCCAAATACAGCGGCTGAAAAAATGAAGATTTCGCAGTTTTTTTGTTTATAACAGTCTCCGCTCAAACCGGCCTTGTAACAGGTTTGTTCCAGAAATTTAATTCGGTTCCACCGGTGCTCTATGGCAACCTGTGGCAGAAGCAGACCCTGATAGTAATCCTTTTTTATAAATAATCCATGTTTTCCCACTTCAATCTGTTCAAGACTTTTAATTTTTTGCAAAGGAGACAGCACGGAAATTTCAATATAAATGCTGCCGGCCTCCCGGGTTGAAACAGGAGGGAAGCGGGGATCTCTTAAAGCTGCCTCAGCGGCCATATTTCTTACTGTTTCCCACAGAGGATTTTCTGTTGTTATATTGCCTATGCATCCTCTCAAAGCACCATTATTATTATGCAGGGTAACAAATGCACCGCATGCAGTGTTTAAAACACTATTGGTTATTTGATATTCAGGAGCTGCTAGGCCGCTGGATGCACTTATTATTGACTGCCTGGCAATTTTAATCAGTGTTTTTTTTTGCTCTGGAGTGAGATTTATATTTCTCATGTTTTGCCGCCTTTTTTAATATAATATTCCAATCCAAATATTGATCTATTAATTATAGAATGCTGCGGATATATATCCCACAACTGCACTCCTGTCACCTGTAATATCTCCGGAATTTCTGTAATTTAGGATTTTGGATTTATCTGCACCCAGGATTTTTGAGGCTATCATAGCAGAAATTACAGGACCGCCGCCGCACATCTCTGCGTTTCTGCTGATAAATTTTGACATTAGATTTTCTGAATCAAAACTACCTATAAGCTTTCCTGCTTCCTTGTCCAGGGAAACGGCGATATTATACGGATGGTAATGCGATAGGTCCGTACTTGCAATAATCAATATATTCTGGTTTTTAAAAAGATTCCCTATGGATTTACCAAGCTCATTTATATTTTGGCTGCTTTGCTGGCCTATTATTATAGGGACTATATTTATATCTTCAAATAATACCTGAAGGAAGGGAAGTTGAACCTCGAGGCTGTGTTCATCCATGTGCCCCTGCTTTGAAAACTTTATGCTGCTGCTGCTATCCACCAGAAGATTGCTTCTTTCCTTATCTATGCCTACTGGTCCCAGGGGAGTTCTATAAGCATCTCCGCCAAAGATAGAGATAAAATTGAAATATTCTGAATGTGAAGGCGCTATTATAAATATACTATCAAATTTCTTGCCGTTTATTTGTTTGTAAGAATATGCAGCAACCTGGCCGGAATAAATATATCCGGCATGCGGGCATACAATTGCTTTAATATTTTCTATATCGTACAGTTCAGCCTTATCTAAAAATCCGTTTATCTGATGCTTGAGTTTACCGGGGTCACCGGGATAAAAACTACCCGCTGCGGTGCTTTCTCTGATATTTTCAAATGGTATCATGATAATCCTCCCGGGGTATTATTTTCTCAGAATTGTTAAAAATTTCAGGATTTACTACTTTTATAATTATATTTAAATTGGTATTTTTTTAAAAGTAATATAATATTTGAGCCGGTTTAAATCAAACGGTAAAAAAATTGGATAGCTATAGAATCAAGAACAAGAAATTGAAATATTTTTTGAAAAAAGGTATCCTGTTGTAAAACTATAAGGCGGGTGAATTTAAATGAATTATATTCTGGGAGTTGATGGAGGGGGAATAAAAACTACAGTACAAATTGCAACCATCTCTGGAGAAAAAGTTAGTGGAATGGTCTCAGGGTCCAGCAGCTATAAAAGTGTTGGAATAAAGGAAGCAATTGAAAATCTCAATACCGGAATATTTAGTGCCATTAAAAATTTAAAATCACCAAAAGATATATTTTTTGCAAGTTCTTGCTTTGGCTTTGCCGGCAATAATAATGAAGGGGATATAGAAATTTACAAGAGAATTGTTTTTAATAATAGACTCAGCAGCTATCTGGATCCGAAAAAAACCATTATCTGCAATGATACCAGGATAGGTCTTGAATTGGGAAGTGAGAATAAAAATAAAATAATAATTATTGCCGGAACCGGTTCTAATTGCTTTGGAGTTAATCAAAAAGGTGAAAAGGTAAAGGCAAATGGCTGGGATTATATTCTTGCCGATGAAGGCAGTGGGTACCAGGTGGGCCTCAAAGCGCTGAAGGCAGTTATGAGAGCTTATGATGGACGCGGCAAGAAAACCTTACTGTCTAAAACGATTTTAAAAGAAAAGAATTTGAAAAACATAATAGAATTAACAAAATGGACATATGAGGACGCGTTTCCGAAAGGCAGGATCGGTTCGCTGGCGAAAACAGTATGCGAAACTGCGGAAATGGGAGATAAGGCAAGTATTCAAATTTTTAAGGAAGAAAGCGAAGAAGTAATAATTTCAATTAATACCGTTGCACAAAAACTGGGCTTTAAGAATAAAAATTTTGATCTTGTCTTTGTGGGTGGATTATTTAAGTGTGAAAAGTATTTTAAGAATATTATAAGCAGTAAGCTGAAGAAGATTTTTCCAGGTATTAATTTTATGCCGCTTTTAGCAAATCCTGCAGCGGGAGCTGTAGCACTGGCCATTAAAAATATGTAAGATTTAGAAGCATCACTCTGCCTGTTGAGTTTTATATCGCAATATCTTGACATTATAATAACCTATGATGATAATGATTAGGCAAAATTGATTTGCCGGTGTAGCTCAATTGGTAGAGCAGCTGATTTGTAATCAGCAGGTTGTCCGTTCAAGTCGGATCGCCGGCTCCAGTTTGGAGGAGTGCCCGAGTGGTTAAAGGGAGCAGACTGTAAATCTGCCGGTGTACGCCTACAGAGGTTCGAATCCTCTCTCCTCCACCATAAAGCTATCATGCAGCATAGAACAAATTAACTATCTTGCCCGTGTAGCTCAGATGGTAGAGCATTTCCTCGGTAAGGAAAAGGTCATCGGTTCAAGTCCGATCGCGGGCTCCAATTTAAGGATAGAACAGTTTAATTTTCTTATCTATAAAAAAACTCTATAGTTTAAATTTCCTTGAATTTTCATATTTACAATTTTTATTTAAATATATATTTTGCTTGAATAAATAATTATTGTATTATATAATTATTCTATAATTATATAATATTAATATAAATATTTGTTTGAGATTAAAAATGGATAGAAGGCTTATTAAATTAAAAAATACAAAAAGTGTATCTGAAGTGAAAAAAGTCAGAGAACTCATGCCGAAGATTAATAGGAAGAATAGAGAGCTGGCAGAGATGTTAAATGAAATAGTAGTTGAAGTGAATTTGGGTGGGGAAATTATTTATGCTAATAAAAAAGCATTTGAAAAGACAGGTTATACGAAAGAAGAAATAGATAAAGGGATTAATATAAAAAAAGTAGTGGCTTCCAGGGATAGACGCAAGCTTGTAGCTAATTTTAGCGGGCTTATCAAAGGGAAAAAACCAACACGATCTATTTATATTTTAAAAAGAAAAGATGGGTCAACCTTTCCTGTCATAACCTATCCTGATTATATTTTGGATAATGAAGGTAAAATAAACGGGATAAGAGAACTACTGATTGATATATCTGACATTAAAGAAGCTGAGGAAAAGATAAAAGAGAGTGAAGAAAGTTACCGTTCATTATTCGAGAATTCCCTGGATGGAATATACAGGACCACATTGAA